>Ga0206125_10002015_pt1 | contig 22237 bp, 18 predicted proteins | sample Helgoland_Spring_4_FD_148598 | JGI IMG/M metagenome (GOLD analysis project Ga0206125, IMG submission 148598) | Pelagic subsurface seawater microbial communities from Kabeltonne, Helgoland, North Sea - Helgoland_Spring_Bloom_20160331_1 | ecosystem: Environmental > Aquatic > Marine > Epipelagic ... | reverse complement strand
TTCTTCAATCGCCATTGGTATTGTGCTATATTTTCCATTTATCAGGAAATTAGGAGCTACACCAAGCGGAATGTAGAAGTTGGTAATAGTATTTTCGATAAATTCATCGTGTAGTTTTTGAATTTTTTCATCAGAATTCCAATAGTTCTTCAATAATTTGATGGCTTCTGTTGGGGTTGAAAAGTATTCTTTGGCAATCCAATTGATTTTTTCTTCTTTAGATAATTTAGAAAATCCTGCAACGGCGTTATTCATTGTCAATAGATTATAATGTAATTAGCTGCAAAGATACATTTTTAGCCGTTTTGTTTTGCAATTAAGTAAGCAGATTAAAGTGATTTTAAAAGTGGTATTTTTAATTTTTAACATAGCAAATGTTAGATAATTGTAAAATTTTCACTAAAATTGGGCTACTTTTAACTATCAAGCAATAATATGAAGTCAAAACATTTTTCGGTCTTGTTTTTATTTTTGTGTGTCAGTATTTTTGCACAACAAAAAATTACTGTAGAGCAAATTTATAACGGAACTTTTCGTGCTCAAGGAATGGACGAACTACAGTCCTTAAAAAATTCAAATCAATATACAGTTCTTAATTTTGATCGTGCTACTAAAAGCATGCAAATCGATTTGTATGATTTTGCTACTTTAAAAAAATCGGCTACTTTGATCGATACTAAAGATCATAAGGGGCTTCCTTCAATTGACGGATATACTTTCGATGCTTCTGAAAAAACAATGCTTTTGGCATGCAATTCCAACCAAATTTTCCGCCATTCATTTACAGCAGATTACTACTTGTATCAAATAGCAACAAAGGAGTTGACTAAATTGTTTGATTTTCAAATTCAAGAGCCAACTTTCTCACCTGATGGAAAGAAAATTGCTTATGCCAGAGAAAACAACCTTTTTGTGTATGACTTAGGATCTAAAAAAACGCTGCAAATTACCACTGATGGTAAGAAAAATGCCGTTATAAACGGAATTACAGACTGGGTTTACGAGGAGGAATTTGCTTTTGTAAAAGCATTTGACTGGAGTGCTGACAGCAAAAAGCTGGCTTACATTCGTTTTGATGAAAGTGAAGTTCCCGAGTTTTCGATGTCTATGTTTCATAAAGATTTATATCCTACAGTAGAGACTTTTAAATATCCGAAAGCGGGTGAAAAAAATGCAGTAGTCTCTTTACACTTGTTTGATGTAAATACAAATACAGCAAAAAAAGTTGATTTAGGAAATTATAAAGATTTTTATATTGCTAGAATGCAATGGACTAAGGATGCAAATGTGCTTTCGGCTCAGGTATTAAATCGCCATCAGGATAATTTAGATTTGCTTTTCATTGACGGAACGTCAGGTAAAACATCAGTTGTTTTAAACGAGAAAGATAAAGCTTATGTGGATGTTACAGATAACTTAACTTTTTTGAAAGACAATAGTTTTATTTGGACCAGCGAAAAAGATGGTTTTAATCATATCTATTTGTATGACAAGACAGGAAACTTAAAAAACCAAGTGACTAAAGGTGACTGGGAAGTTACCTCGTACTATGGTTATGATGAAAAATCTAATACAGTTTTCTATCAGTCAACAGAAAGTGGTTCTATTAACAGAGCGATTTACAGCATAGCATTAAACGGAAAGGGAAAGAAAGCGTTGTCTACAAAAACAGGAACTAATGGGGCTACCTTTAGTCCTAATTTTCAGTATTTTATTACTACTTTCTCTAGTGCAACACAACCTACTCTGTACACTTTGAATAGCGCTAAGGATGGAAAGCAATTGCAAGTAATTCAGGATAATGCTGCACTTGCCACTAGGTTATCAGGGTTTAATTTACCAACCAAAGAGTTTTTTGTTTTAAAAACAGAAAAAGGGAATGAGTTAAATGCCTGGATGATCAAGCCAAAAGATTTTGATGCTTCGAAAAAATACCCTGTATTTATGTTTCAATATTCGGGTCCAGGTTCACAGCAGGTAATGAATGCATGGTCAAGTTCTAACGATTACTGGTTTATGATGCTAACCCAGCAAGGTTATATTGTTGCCTGTGTAGATGGTAGAGGAACAGGATATAAAGGAGCTGATTTTAAAAAAGTAACCCAGTTACAATTAGGTAAATATGAAGTAGAAGACCAAATTGATGCAGCAAAAGTCATTGGTAACTACCCTTATGTTGACAAAGGTAGAATTGGGATCTTTGGATGGTCATATGGTGGTTTTATGGCTTCAAATTGTATCTTGAAAGGAAATGACGTGTTTAAAATGGCTATCGCAGTAGCACCAGTTACTAACTGGAGGTTTTACGATAGTATTTATACGGAGCGTTACATGCAAACACCACAAGAAAACGCTAGTGGATACGATGAAAACTCGCCAATAAATCATGTAGAGAAATTAAAAGGAAGGTATCTGTTAATTCACGGAAGCGGCGATGATAACGTACATGTACAAAATTCGATGCAAATGATGGAAGCTTTAATTCAGGCTAATAAACAATTTGACTCACAAATTTATCCAGATAAAAATCACGGTATATACGGTGGTATGACTAGGATCCAACTGTACAATAAAATGACCAACTTTATTAAAGACAATCTTTAATAATCATACACCAATATAGCCATAGTGTCGCAAGCTATGGCTTTTCTTATTTTTAGTAATTAAAACAATAATCAAACTAACCAATTTTAATATTATGTCAAAAACCGCTGTAGCACCTATTAATTCAACTCTTTTTGGACATCCAACGGGATTGTATATTTTGTTTTTAACAGAGATGTGGGAGCGATTTTCCTATTATGGAATGAGAGCACTATTAGTGTTATACATAACCAGTTCTACCCTTGGAGATGACCCAAGAGGTGCTGGACTAGGATGGACAAGTCAGGAAGCATTAGCGCTTTACGGCTGGTACACTATGTTAGTATACTTAATGTCTATTCCAGGAGGTATGATTGCCGATAAGTTGATAGGCCAAAAAAAGGCTGTTCTTTTTGGTGCAATTGTCCTCTGTATCGGTCATGGTGTGTTGGTGTTAACTCAAACTTGGGCATTTTACACTGGATTAGGACTTGTTGTATTGGGGGTAGGCTTACTTAAACCAAACATTTCGACTATGGTAGGTGGTTTGTATGGACAAGGAGATATTCGTAGGGACAAAGGTTTTAGCATCTTCTATATTGGAATTAATACAGGTTCACTTTTAGCTACTATGGTGATTGGATTTGTTGTTGCAAAATGGGGATGGCATGCTGGTTTTGGATTAGCAGGTATAGCAATGCTTTTAGGTTTGATAGTTTATTTATGGGGGCAAAAATACTTGACTCATGTTGGGAATTTTGAAATACAAGATGTTACCGATAAAGACCAAAGTTCGTATGGACAGCTTTTTGGTGATTTATTGAAATCTACTAATCAATTGTTGATTACGGGTTTGTTTTTAGTTTTATCGTTATTTGGATGGTATAGCCTAGGATGGGGATATGGTTTATTGTTTTTGTTTTTAACAGTTATTATTGGGCTAATGATGATGATTTATAAAGAACTTTCTTCTCAACAAGATAAAGATCGTTTCTTAGTTTTACTATTATCTTTTATTATGGTTATTATCTTTTGGGGAGCCTATGAGCAAGCCGGAGGTTTGATGAATTTATATACCGACACAAAAACAGATAGAATGTTACTTGGTTTTGAGATACCAACGGTAATGTTCCAAAGTTTGAATGCTGGTTTTATCATACTTTTTGCTACCGTTGTGGCTGGATATTGGGCTAATCGTAAATTAAAAAGTAAAGAAGCTTCTTCTATTTTTAAAATGGCAATTGGTATTATTATCATGGGATTTGGATTTTTATTTATGGTTTTTGCCGCCATGCAATTTGAAAAATCAGGGACATCAAGCATGATATGGTTGGTTCTTGCTTATTTATTTCATACTATTGGGGAACTTTGTATTTCGCCAGTAGCATTATCTTTCATAACCAAATTATCGCCAGTAAAATATGCTTCGTTAATGATGGGAGTTTATTTTGCGGCAACAGGTTTAGGAAACAAGGTTGCAGGTATCATAGGAGAGTCTGCAAGTAGTTTGGGAGAGTACACAGTGTTTCTAGGAATATTGATTTTTACTTTATTAATCGGTGGAGTATTTTTATTATTACTAAAACCACTTCAAAGGTTAACTCACGGAGCTGAAGACAACGAAAAATAACAACACAAATTAATTTTATATTACAATAGAATGAATCAAAACACGAACGATGATTTTTTTAAAACCAATGTTTTAGGACATCCAGCAGGGCTTTTTGTATTGTTTTTTACTGAAATGTGGGAACGTTTCTCTTATTATGGAATGCGTGCCTTACTAGTGCTTTTTTTGACATCTACTTTAGCCAAAGGCGGTTGGGCTTGGAGCGTTGAAGATGCGTTAGCCTTGTATGGTACCTATACTATGGCTGTATATTTTACACCAGTAATTGGGGGATTGTTAGCAGATCGTTATTTAGGTTATCGATTTGCTGTAATCTTAGGAGCATTAGCCATGACTATAGGTCACGCTTCGATGGCAGTAGAGACACCTTTGTTTTTATATATTGGAATTGGTTTTTTAATGGTTGGTAACGGTTTGTTTAAACCAAATATGACTTCTATAATTTCGTATGCTTATGAAAAGCACCCAGAGAAAAAAGATGGAGCATATTCATTATACTATATGGGTGTAAATGCGGGAGCTTTTTTAGGAATCATGCTTTGCGGTTATATCGGAGAGAAAATTTCGTGGAGTTGGGGATTTGGACTAGCAGGAATCTTTATGTTTTTTGGAATGTTACAGTTCTATTTTACGCAAGATATTTTTGGTGCTATTGGTTTAAAACCATCTGCTGAATCCAAACAAGCATCTAAAGCAAAAGCCGCTGCTGAAAATACACCGCCAAATGTTGTCCGTGATCGTATTATTGCTGTTTTGATTTTCTCGGTATTCACTGTATTCTTTTGGGCAGCCTTTGAACAAGCAGGGGGTTCGATGACTATTTTTGCGGAGAAATACACACAAAGAGAGTTGTTTGGAGCAAGTGCATCTATTTTTAAAATAGCTGATGCTCTATTGACCATCATTCCGCTTGTAGTAATTACCTACGTACTAGTTAAACTATTTAAACAGACTTTTAAGAAGTATGCTACGGGTAATTTAATATTAGCTACTAGTTTTGTAATCATTTGGGGAATTGTTTTGTGGAAAGTAGGAAGGGAATTTGCTGCTGTGGGTACTGAAGTTCCGGCAACTTGGTTCGGAATATTGAACTCTTTATTTATCGTATGCTTCGCCCCTGTTTTTTCAAAATGGTGGGAAAGTCGATACAATCTTTCTGGACCAATGAAGTTTGGTCTTGGAATGACTTTACTCGGTTTAGGTTTTGGATTCCTGGCATACGGAAGTATGGGTATTAATTCAGAATCAGTTGTACGTGTGAGCATGTTTTGGTTGATCGCGGCCTATTTGTTTCACACTCTGGGAGAGTTATGTATTTCTCCTGTAGGTCTATCTTATGTAAGTAAACTAGTTCCTGCCACCTGGATTGGAATTATGTTTGGGGTATATTACTTATTCATAGGTATGGGAAATAAAATTGCCGGATCGATGGGTGGAATGATAGAAACAATAAGTACGCAATATAGTTTGTCTACCTTCTTTATGATTTTTACGGTAGTGTCTATTGCAATTGGTTTGTTCATGATACTATTAACCCCAGTGATGAAAAAATTGATGCATGGTGTAAACTAGTTCCGTTTTATGGTATCATTTTTGTTTTAAAATGTCGAACCGAAATCAATCATGAAAAAAATAATTTTTATACTAGCATTGTTTTTAAATGTTTTCATACTGCATGCGCAAATGGAAACTGATGTAGAACAAGCGAATAGTTTAACATGGCATACAGATGTTAAGGAAGCCCTAGTGGTAAGTAACAAAGAAAACAAACCACTATTACTCTTTTTTACGGGGAGCGATTGGTGTGGATGGTGTATCAGATTGCAAAATGAAGTTTTAAAAACAGCTGAATTCAAAAAATGGGCTGCCGAAAACGTAGTTTTAGTTGAGCTGGATTTTCCACGAAAAAATATGCAGACACCAGAAATGCAAAATCAGAATAATCAAATACTGCAGGCCTTTGGAGTGCAAGGTTTTCCGACCATTCATTTAGCCAAAGCGGTTCAAAAAGAAGGTCAAGTTAACTTTCAGGGTCTTGGTAGTACAGGTTATGTTCCCGGTGGCCCCACCGCATTTTTAGGAGTAGCAAATAGCATAATTCAAGCTAAAAAATAAAATTAATTTAGTTTAAAGAATCCCTTTTCAGCCGTGGCATGGAAAGGGATTTTTTGTTTGCTACAACTAAATCCCCATCTTTTTTGTGCATTTTTATAATTGGAATTATCAGCAACAACTTGCTTGGGATGTAATTTTTCTAACAATCTATCTAGGTTTATTTTGGGCGATTGAGTGAGGATTAATATATCAGGTTTGCTTCTTTCAAGATAAACTCCCGTACTGTCAATTATCATAATTTTGTTTTTCTTGTAGTAGAGAAGATTCGGTAGTTTGTGTTGAGTCTCTACTTGACTATAATTTGCTACAAGATACGTTTGAATTACAGTACTGCTAAAATCACTCTTTTTTAATTGATCATTTGTAAAGAGTGCTACTTCGTCACCATGTCGTTCTACTATTATGCTATTTTTTTTAGAATTTAAAACAATCCACTCTTCCTCTCTTTGAATATTCCATTTAGTATGTAGCTGACCTGATTGCATACTAATAATGCAACAAAGCACTATGATTAAATTCTTATAGTTTGGTTTTTTTAGCCACAAAATAGTCGCTATAATGGTCGCATAAGAGGTAATTAACAATAAAGTGTTAAACGGAATATCTTTAATGAGGAACTGCTCAAACGAGGCTACGTAATGAATAGTTGAATTGAGAGCGTAAATCCCCCATTCGAAGGGTTTGGTTAGTAATGACGCGGTTATACCAAATGATGCTAAAAAGAGTACTACAATACCAATTATCATAATAAAAGTTAGTAACGGAGCGATGACTAAGTTTGTTACGAAGAACAAACCTGGGAATTGATGAAAGTAATAGATGCTTAATGGCAATGTGCCTATTTGTGCAGCTAATGATACGCTTAAGATGGTCCAGCAATAGCTAATAATTTGTGTTTTAGGTTTGAATATTGGTGCGATGATAGTTGGAACCAAACAATGAAAAATAAGGCAAGATAACTAAGTTGAAATCCAACATCAAACAGAAAGTAGGGTTGAAAAAGTAAAATTAATAGGGCCGAAACGATCAATGTGTGATAAATATTTACAGTTCTTCTTAATTGATATCCTATAGCAACAAAAGAAAACATAACAACAGAGCGTAAAACAGAGGGAGATAGCCCAGCAATTAGTGCAAACGAAGCCAAGGTTAAGAGTGTTACGAGTAGCTTTATAATCGCTCCTTTCTTGGTGTTGGGAATTGGTTTTAGTATAAAGGTCAGAAAAAGTAATAAATACCCAACGTGCAATCCAGAGACTGATAAGATGTGGATGGCACCTGCATATTGATAGTCTTGCATGATATCAGGTGAAATCTCTTGTTTTTGACCCATTAGTAATGCAACTGCAACATTCAATTCTTTTTTACTAAATTGATTTTTCTGAAGATTTTGCTTAATTCTAGCTCTTAATCTCTCTGTATAGAACCAGATATCCTTTTTTGTTTTAGTACTAAATTGTACTGCAACATCCTTAGTATACAATTGGGCGTACAATTGCTTTTTATTAAGGTAATTACCATAATCAAATTGATTAGGATTGCTAGGTTCTCGGTTTTTATACAGAGTCTCTTTTATTTTGAGATAGCTTCCGGTATTAATTAATGTAGTGCTACTATCCTTGGTAATATTAAGTATTAATTTACCGCTGTAGTGTTTTTTATTTATGGTTTGTACAAAAGCAATATATCGGTCATTAGTCTTTGTGCTCTTTAACTTTTCTCTTATTAGTAAAGTGATTTCTTGCGGGCTTTTAAAAGCAGAAGTACATTGGAGGTAGTTATCTTTTTGAAAGGAGTCGGTGTTGTTAATCAAGATGATGCCTCCAAGAAAAAACGAGACAAAGTATATCGTTATGCCAAAAGCTATTGTTGTCTTGTAGGTAGTTTTATTTACAAAATAGAAGAGGATAAATAGTATCAGGGAAAGTATCAGTCCAAGATTGATTAATTCACGAGATATACCGCAATAGTAGGTGCTTATTATACCCAGAATAAAGCCTAAAGTAATTTTCGCTAACGGGAATTGTAGTACTTTCATTACTCTAAAGTACTATATATTAATTGAAAACCGCTTCCTTAATTTAAAATTCTATTCAATTGCACAAAAGTTCTCTGATAGTAAGGCTCTTTGGTAGAGGAGATTATAACTCCTTTTGAAGTAGAGGTATGGATGAATCGCACTTCGTCATCACTTACTTCGGTTACGATTCCTACATGATTAATTTGAGATCGACTGTTGGTTTTAAAGAAAATTAGATCTCCTTTTCTAGCTTCTTTTAGGTTTTTGCCTAAAAAAGTCCCTTGTTTTGATTGATCAATTGAAGTTCTAGGTAGTGTAATATCGTATTTAGAAAATGTTGAAAATACTAAGCCTGAACAATCATAACCATTTGTAGTTGTTCCAGCAGTTTTGTATCGAACTCCGAGACTCTCACTTGCAGAGTCAACTATATTATCTGCTAATTTCTGATTCATCCTCGTTTCTTTTCGCTCAGTTTTACTTGTCAAAGCCGAGGAAGATTTGCAAGAAGCGAATAAAATAACGAAGGCGATAAAATAAAAAACTGATTTCAAAAGGATGCTGTATTATGATTTTAAGTCGCCTACAATTAATTGTGCTGTTTTTTCGCTTGCACCTATCCCTCCTAACTTCTTCTCTAATAAATCGTATTTCTCTAGGAGCTGCTTGCGATAGTTCGGTTCTAATATTTTAGTTAACTCCTTTTTAATATTTTTAGTATTAAAATCGTCTTGAATTAATTCGGTTACTACTTCCTCATCCATGATCAGGTTTACTAATGATATGTATTTTAGAGTTATAATGCGTTTGGCAATTTGATAAGAGGCCCAGCTTCCTTTGTAGCACACTACTTCTGGAACCTTAAAAAGTGCAGTTTCTAAAGTAGCGGTTCCTGATGTTACAAGAGCGGCACTTGCGATTTTTAATAAATCATAGGTTTGATTAGAAATAAACTTAATGTTGCTATTGGTTATAAAAGTTTCATAAAACGAAAAATCTTGACTTGGAGCACCAGCGATAACAAATTGATAGTTAGGAAACGCATCTACTACGCTTAACATTATCGAAAGCATTTTTGTGATTTCTTGTTTTCTACTCCCTGGCAATAGTGCTATTATAGGCTTGTCAGATAATTTATTGTCAGTTCTAAAATTATCTTGATTAATAGCTGGTTGGTTGTGGATGGCGTCAATTAACGGATGGCCAACAAAGGCAACAGGGTAATTGTGCTTTACTTCGTAAAAATCTTTTTCGAATGGTAAAATCACGTACATTTTGTCCACATCACGTTTAATTTCTTTAATTCGGTTTTCTTTCCAAGCCCAAATTTGAGGTGAAATATAGTATTGTGTTTTAAGTCCGATTTCTTTTGCCCATTTTGCGATACGCATGTTAAACCCAGGATAATCAATGAAAATAATAACATCAGGTTGAAAAGTCAAAATATCTTTTTTACATATTTTAATATTTCCAAGGATTGTTTTTAAATTGAATATAACTTCAATAAAGCCCATGAAAGCAAGTTCCCGGTAATGCTTCACAAGTGCTCCTCCTGCGGCCTGCATGAGATCGCCTCCCCAAAAACGGATGTCAGCTGCAGGATCTTCTTTGTATAAAGCTTTCATTAAATTAGAGCCATGCAAATCACCCGACGCTTCTCCAGCTATGATATAATATTTCATTTTTAGGTGCTAAAAAGATTAAACAGAATGGATTTCAAAAATAGGTATTGCGCTTGTAGCAATCAAATAAAAGCTAGTTTTTTTAAAGAAAAATGGTTAGTATCGCCATTAAAATCACAGCTAAAATCACGCCACGAGCCATCATCTCCTTGTTGGTTTTTAAAAGGATTCCAAAAAGCAGTAAGTTGATTACCGACCCTAGTGTTATTAATTTCCCTAAAGCTCCTTGTGCTTTTAAAATATAAAAACCTTCAGAGAGATTGTAGTTTGTAAAAAGCGCAAGATACAGATAGCATCCTATAAAAGTACCAATTAAACCAAGTATTAGTCCCGCAAAAAATTGTTTCTTACTCATTCCATTTCCATGTATTAAGTTGTTGCATAGTATGGTGTGCAGTAAGATCAAATTGAACAGGAACTACTGAAATGTAGTCGTGCGCCAAAGCCCATTCATCAGTGTCTTCACCGCTATCCTGATTTACAAATTCACCCGCAAGCCAATAGTAATCCTTGCCCTGTGGTGTTTGTCGTTTGTCAAATTTCTCAACCCACAGTGCTTTGGCTTGACGGCATATTTTGATTCCTTTGATATCGTTAGATTTTAATTTGGGAAAGTTTACATTTAAAACAACATCCTTTGGAAGCTTGTTCTCAAGTACTTCTGTTGTAATTTTTAGGATAAATGGTTTGATTGATTCAAAGTCTGCATTCCATTCATAATCTAAAAGCGAGAATCCGATTGCAGGTATTCCCTCTATTCCTGCTTCGACTGCTGCACTCATAGTTCCCGAATAAATAACATTGATCGAGGAATTGGATCCATGATTAACGCCAGAAACGCACAAGTCGGGTTTTCTACTTAGAATTTCGTTTACAGCAATTTTCACACAGTCAACAGGTGTTCCTGAGCAGCTGTATTCAGTTATGCTGTCCCCTGTTTTTGAGATTTTATTGAGGTATAAAGTATTGTTGATTGTAATGGCATGGCCCATTGCGCTTTGAGGCTTGTCAGGGGCAACGACAACTACCTCGCCAATTTCTGACATCACCGCTATCAGTGCTCGTATTCCAGGAGCTGATATTCCATCATCATTTGTAATCAATATTAAAGGTTTTACTTTCTTCATGGTTTTTTTATCTTAGTAAGATGCTGTGTGAGTAAATCAAAACAAAGGAACTAAATTTTATTAACTTGATTGATTAAAGCCAAAACAAAAAAAACAATTTGTTATCTTTAACAAAAATTTATGCAAGGCCCACTATCATTGGGATAGTTTTTGCTGTAACTTAGATTAAAAATTTTTGATGAATACTATTATTAACTATATGAAAAGAAATTATAAAATACTTCTTGCACTTGTTTTACTTTCAGTAAGTCTGTTTGCATTCAATATGAAATCCTCCAATGAAGGAGATCCGGATAAAGACAAATTACTGTTGGAATTACTGACATTTGTTATAGAAAAAGGCCACTATAATCCTGCTGCTATTGATGATAATTTCTCAAAAGGGATATATAAAGATTACATTCAAGCATTAGATCCGTCAAAAAGATTCTTTTTGCAATCTGATATAGATGATTTTTCTAAATATGAAACGGACTTAGATGATCAAATTGCTAACAAAGACTTGACTTTTTTCAATTTAACCTACACCAGGCTAATGAAAAGAATGGAGGAAAGTAAAACGATTTATAAAGATGTTTTGAAAACTCCTTTTGACTACAACATAGACGAGAGTTTCAATACAGACTACGAAAAAGCACCCTACGCAAAAAGTATGGTGGAACTAAAAGACAGATGGCGCAAACAACTTAAGTTGTCCACGCTTTCATCTTTAACTGATCGTTTAAAATTGCAATCCGATAGAAGTAAAGGTATTACTGCCGACGTAGATAGCGTAACCAACGATGATAACGTTAGTGGTGATCTTAGCGGTAAAGAAGCTGTTAAAAATGATGATAAAATCAAAACTTTTGCTGAACTAGAAGTAGAGACGAGAGAGACTGCTAAAAAGTCTTTAGATGAGTATTTCGGCTTTATGAACGATTTGGATCGAAACGATTGGTTTTCGGTTTATATTAATTCTATTACTGCTCGTTTTGATCCGCACACAAATTATTTTGCACCCGAGGAAAAAGAACGTTTTGATGTAAGTATTAGTGGTAAATTGGAGGGTATTGGTGCTCGACTTCAAAAGAAAAATGATTACACCGAGATTTCAGAATTGATTTCAGGAGGTCCAGCTTGGAGAGGTAAAGATCTTGAGGCTGGTGATTTGGTGATAAAAGTTGCACAAGGTAATGCGCAAGCGGTTGATGTTGTTGGAATGCGTCTTGATGATGTAGTCAAAAAAATTAAAGGACCCAAAGGATCAGAAGTACGTTTGACTGTTAAAAAAGTAGATGGTACAGTAAAAATTGTTTCTATTATTAGAGACATTGTTGAGATCGAAGAGACTTATGCAAAAACAAGTATTGTAACTAGAAATGGTTTGAAATACGGAGTGATCTATTTACCGAAATTTTACATTGATTTTGAAAATAAAGATGGTAGAGACGCTGGTAAAGATATCGCGTTAGAGGTGGATAGACTGAAGAAAGCTCAAGTTGACGGAATTGTTTTGGATGTTCGCGATGATGGAGGTGGTTCATTATCAACTGTAGTTGATATTGCTGGATTGTTTATTGAGCAAGGTCCAATTGTTCAAATTAAATCAGCTGGTAGAAAAAAAGAAGTCTTATATGACCGTGATAAAAAAATCGAATATGATGGGCCTTTGGTAATTATGGTTAATAGTTTTTCGGCTTCAGCCTCAGAAATATTAGCGGCTGCAATACAAGATTATAAGCGCGGAATAATAATAGGTAGTAAGCAAACCTATGGTAAAGGTACGGTACAAAATGTAATTGATTTAAACCAGTTTGTTCGTAACAGCGAAGTGGGAGACTTAGGTGCTTTGAAGACTACTACGCAAAAATTTTATCGTATTAATGGTGGTTCTACTCAGCTAGAGGGTGTAAGTAGTGATGTTGTAATGCCAGATCGATACGCTTATCTAAAAATGGGAGAGCGTGATGTCGAAAATGCGATGCCATGGGATAAAATTGATGCTGCTGATTATACTATTTGGGATAAAACCGCTAATTTTAATAAAGCAATTTTAAATAGTAAAAATAGAATCCAAAATAATGATCAATTTAAATTGATTGAAGAAAATGCAAAATGGATAGACAGTCGTAGTAAGGAAAATAATTACAGTCTAAACATTGATAAATTTAAAAAAGAGCAAAGCGCTATAGAAGAGACTGCTAAGAAGTACAAGCCAATTATGCAATATAAAAATGCATTGCAATTTACTTCTCTTCCTTATGAAGTTGCGCAAATGTCAAGCGATAATGTTCTGAAGGAAAAAAGAGATAGATGGCATGAGAGTTTAGCAAAAGACATTTATGTTGAGGAAGCTTTAAATGTACTTGATGATTTACAAGCTAAGCCCGTTGCAAAAAAAACGATGCCTACTACGATAAAAAAAGATAAGTTAGCAAAGTCGTAAAGTAGTTTGTTATATTTTCTAAGTTTATATTTGAGCGCCTCCAAATTAGTTTTTAATTTGGAGGCGCTTTTTGTTAATTGCTATCTTGCAAGCTCTTGAATTTTAACTTTTTTGAAATGAAAAATTTTTACAGAATAGCTATGGTTATAGGTTATGGTGCTTGTTTGTTTTCTTGTATGAAGTCTGAGACAGCGCAAGGAGGCACTGTCGATGGTACTGAAAATGCTACAGCGCAGACAATTTTAGTCAATAGTGAATCAGAGAATAAGTATCACTTTGACTTTTTACCTTCAACAACCACAAAGCAGGTTATTCATCATGAGTATTATTCGTTATCATATAACGAGGAATACGAACAGGCAGAGTGGGTTGCTTATGAACTAAAAAGAGTTTATCTCAAAAACAACGATTTTAAAAGGCCCTATTTTATTGAAGACAAAAAGGTAGGTACGGCTTCGGCAGATTGGAGAAATTATAAAAACTCTGGTTTTGATAAAGGTCATTTATGCCCAGCTGGCGACATGGAATTTAATTTAAACGCATACAATGATACGTTTTTGACCTCAAATATAGCACCGCAAGATCATGAGTTCAATGCGGGTGTTTGGAATCGGTTAGAACAAAAGGTGCGCTATTGGGCGGAAAAGTATGATGGTGTTTATGTGATTACTGGTGGTGTTTTAGAGTCGGGACTTACAACAATAGGAAAGGAGCAAGTAGCAGTCCCTAGGTAATTTTATAAAATTATATTAGATGAATCTAATGGAAGGTATAAAATAATTGCTTTTTTAATCCCTAATAGCCAAAGTGATGAGCCTTTATTTAATTATGTGGTATCAGTTGATTATATTGAAAAATTGACGGGTATAGACTTTTTTCAGGCTATGGAGGATAGTGCCGAAAACAAGCTAGAAAAGTCTGTGGATAAATATCCTTGGTTCAGTAAATAACAGAATGTTACCACTCATTGACCTTATTAGCGTCCATTTTTAAAAAAATAAACAATAAGATAGTAAATCCCCATAATCCAGATCCACCGTAGGAGAAAAAGGGTAGAGGCACGCCTATTGTTGGAAATATTCCAATAACCATGGCAATGTTTACAAAAAAGTGTGTGAATAAAATACCAGCAACGCAGTATCCATAAACGCGACTAAACTTAGTTTTTTGTCTTTCGGCAAGATATATTACTCTTAAAAACAGCGTTACAAACAGGCCTATAACTACTATTGAACCAGCAAAACCCCATTCTTCGCCAACTGTGGTAAATATGTAATCAGTATGTTGCTCTGGTACAAATCCGCCTTTAGTTTGAGTTCCTTCTAAAAATCCTTTTCCTATCCAACCACCTGATCCAATAGCAATTTCTGACTGATTTGTGTTGTATCCGATACCTTTTAAATCGACTGTTTTCCCTAATAAAATATTAAATCGATCTCTATGGTGCTGTTTAAATATGTTTTCGAATACGTAGTTTACTGAAAGTACAAAACCAGATATAAGCACCAATAATATACCACTCAGAATGATATTTCTATCGGCTAATCTTGATTTAAAATGAACAAGTACTATGACTACTAGAGCTATCAAAATCACATACTGCGGTTCTAAAACTAGGGTAAGTACAAACAATGTGATAGCAATAAATCCGGTCCAAATGTACCATGATGGTAATCCCTCTCGGTAAAGGACAATTAGAAAAATACTGTAAATCAAAGCACTTCCGGGATCGGGTTGTGGCAAAATGAGTAATACAGGTAAAAATACTATAGCTAAGGCTTGTACTTGCCTACTAACCTCTTTTAAATTTATTTGAGAATCACTTAAGTATTTAGCCAAAGCTAAGGCCGTAGCTGCTTTAGCAAACTCTGATGGTTGTATAGTAAAACTTCCAATAGCGTACCAGCAACGTTGCCCTGCTATGGTTTTTCCGAATAAGAACAATCCTGCCAGTGTTAGTAAAGAAATACCAAATATGATACTAGCATATTTTTCATAAAACTTACCATCTACTGCAAGAATTATAAAGATTAACGGTATCGTTAATAATATAAATACGAATTGTTTTTCGAAGGTTCCCTCAGTTGACGATAACGAAGATGAGTAGATATTTAGCCAGCCCATTAATACGAGCAAGCTGTATATTATTACACAACTCCAATCTATGTTTTTTTTAATACTTTGGTTTTTCATTTGAAGGGAGTATCTTGTTAGTTCTCTTTGGTAGTGTCAATTGCGGTAGTGCGTACTTTGTTTGAGATCGTTTTTTTGATGGTATCCTTGGGTGTGGTTTCGATAGCACTAGCCTCCTTCATTCCACCCAATTTTGCATAACGGTCTCTCAAACTTCTCTCCAAAATTCTTTTTTCTAGATCAGTTCGGGTAATTGTTTTTCGTAAATACTTTTCAATCATTAAACTGGCAATAGGTCCAGCAATCGTTGCGCCAAATCCACCATTTTCTACTAAGATGGCGATAGCTATCTTTGGATTATCCTTAGGTGCGAAGGCAACAAAAATCGAGTGATCTTCTAATTTAGTTCTAACTCCATTGATTTTGGCAAAATTTTCAGCAGTACCCGTTTTTCCGCATATATCGATTCCTTCGACTCTCAAAGCACTGGCTGTACCAAAATTGTAAACATCAAATAAACCACTAATCATGGGTTTAAAATATTTTTTGTCAATAGTTGTTTCGTGTTTCACCCTAAACTTAGGATCAATCGTACCGCCTTTTATTTTTTTAATGATATGAGGGGTATAATAGTAGCCTTCGTTAGCCACTGTTGCCATCATATTGGCTAGCTGTATAGGAGTCATCAAAACTTCTCCTTGACCAATGGCGTTGGAAACAATAGTAGTACTCCTCCATCCTCCATTTGGATAAATCTTTTTATAGGTTTTTGATGAAGGGATGTTCCCTTTTTTACCAGTTGGAAGATCATAACCCATAAAATCGCCCAGTCCGAAACTTTTTACGTGATTGCTCCATACATCTACCGCATATCCAGGTTTTGAATATTTATTGATGGTGCGCATGTAAACCTGCGCAAAGTACGTATTGCATGAGTTATAAATTCCGTTGTGTAAGGTATGAGGTCCAAAGCCGTGGCATTTCATAAAGCGACCCCTAGCATAGCTAAAACCGTGGTGGCACATAAAGGTAGTTTGTTCATCTACTACACCTTCTTGTAGTGCAACGAGTCCAGTTAATATTTTAAACGGAGATCCTGGAGGGTATTCAGCTAAAAGACCTCTATCGTATAGTGGTTTTGCTATCGAATCTCGGTACAATAAGGTATAATTTTTTGAACGTTGTCTTCCTACTAAAATACCGGGATCGTAAGATGGTGCTGTAACTAAAGCTAAGATCTCTCCTGTTTTAGGTTCTATAGCAACAATACCTCCACGCTTATTGATCATTAATTGCTCACCGTATCTTTGTAATTCAGCATCCAATGTCAGGTTTATATCTTCTCCTTGAACAGCAATAGTATCATACTTTCCATCCTTATAAGAGCCAATTTCTCTGTTGTATTTGTCTTTTTGGATGTATTTTACGCCTTTTATTCCGCGTAAAATTTCTTCATAACTTTGCTCAACGCCTTGCTTGCCTATTAAATCACCACTATTGTAGTAGGGGTTTTGAGCGATAAGTTTTTCGTTTACTTGTGTAATGAAACCAAAAACATTGGCTCCAAAATCGACCTCATAATCTCTCAACGAACGTTTTTGGAAATAGAATCCCTCAAATTTTCTTATCTTTTCTTGAAAAGCAGCAAATTCACTTTTATTTAACTGGGGTAGAAATACCGAGGGTAGCCTTGGGCTATACACTTTAGCCTTAGCTATCTTTTTAATGTAATCTTCTTTGGTGATATTTAGTAATTGACAAAACTCTAGAGTATCAATATTATGTAGTTCTCTAGGAATAACCATGATGTCATAGGATGCTTGATTGGCAACCAATAATTTACCATGTCTGTCATAGATATAGCCCCTTTCTGGATAGTCATATTTTACTTTTATTGCGTTGTTTTCCGATTTTAATTTGAAAGTATCATCGATAACTTGCAAATAAAAAATCCGAATTAGAAGCAATGATGCTGCAATAATAATTAAAGAAGGCAGCAGAAGTTTTCTCATCTTTTGTTAGGCTTAATAAGGTATATTATAATAATACAACTAATGATAGTGAATACAGCACTTAATAATGCTCGTATTAAGATATCCAGGAAGAAGCTGATTTGAAAAGCCTCTAGCAGGAAAAGTGTGAAATGATGAATAACAACCGAAAGGAGTATAAAAGAAAATCGCTCTGGAGTTAAGACATCATTTAGTTTTATTGTTTGGTATTCATAACTAATACCAAATGAAAATTTAAATATCGAAGGTCTTATGTAAGCCAATATTAAACAAGCTGTGGCATGAGTTCCTCCTGAATTTAAAAAAATATCCATTATTAAACCCAGTGAAAAACTAGCTAAGAGTAATCCAGATCTGTTTCCGTTTACTGGATAAAGTATAATAAATAAGATATAGGGAAGTGGCATTATAAATCCCAAAAATGTCATATTGTTAAATATAACGATTTGTACGGCCAATAACAAAATAAACCGAAAAATATTGGATAACAAAGTGCTATTCATTTGTGTTTCGTTTTTCTAGATTATTAAGTTCTTCTCGGTTTTTACTTTTAATGATATACACATGACCCAAATTTGTCATGTCATTAAATAATTTTATATCTAGAGTATAATAATTTGTTTTGTTGTCGATATAAATTTTATTGATTGTTCCGATATTGATGTTCTCTGGAAAAATTACTGATTGTCCTCCTGTGACAATAGTATCGCCTTTTCTTACAGACGCCAGTCTTGGAACATCAATCAATTGAACAAACCCAGTGCTTTTGCCATTCCATACTAGAGAACCAAAGTGATTTGATTTTTTAATTTTAGCGTTAATTTGTGACTTTACATTTAAAATGCTTACTACAGTAGCAAATTTAGGTGAGGTATTGTCCACGATTCCAATTATACCTAAGTCGTTGATTACACCCATATCTTGCTTCACTCCATCATTGGATCCAGAGTTCAAGGTCAGGAAGTTTTCATGTACGTTGTAAGAGTTGTGAATTACTTTCGATACTAAAATATCATCAGCAGGGATTCCTTTTATGGAATCCATTCTTTTTAAGAACGAAGTATCTTTAGTGTTGAATAAAATACTTTTTAATCTTGCATTTTCAAGAGCTAATGCTTCGTTTTCAGTTCTTAAATTCAAATATTCACTCACATCATTTATTTGTTGATAAACGCCTCCGCTTAGGAAGTTAGCAGAGCTGATTATTTTGCTTCTGTGAAAAGAATGCGATTGAATGGTAAGCAAGAACGAAATGCATAATAACAGCAAAAACAGTAATCGAGTACTGTTTTTGAATATGAAATTAAATATTTGCTGCATTCTGTTATTTGATTAATTTGTTCTTGGAAAGCATTACGTAATTATATCGTTGGCCTTTAAATAAAAAAAAATTAAATTCCATAAATTTTGTTTAGTATCTTATTTAATCAAGATACTTTTAAATTTTGAAATATTTTTAAGCGCCATACCTGTACCGCGAACAACCGCTCTTAACGGATCTTCAGCGATGTAAACTGGTAAATCTGTTTTTTGTGAAATACGTTTGTCCAAACCTCTTAGCATGGATCCTCCACCAGCAAGATAGATTCCTGTGTTGTAGATATCCGCAGCTAATTCAGGAGGTGTTTGTGATAAAGTTTCCATTACTGCATCTTCAATTCTCTGAATTGATTTGTCTAATGCTTTTGCAATTTCTCTGTAAGATACATCAACTTGTTTTGGTTTTCCTGTAAGTAAATCTCTTCCTTGAACTGACATGTCTTCAGGAGGTGTTTCAAGATCTTCAATTGCGGCTCCAATTTGGATTTTTATTTTTTCGGCAGTGCTTTCTCCCACAAAAAGGTTGTGCTGCGTACGCATGTAATACACGATATCATTGGTGAAAACGTCACCCGCAATTTTTACTGATTTATCGCATACAATTCCACCAAGTGCAATTACAGCAATTTCGGTTGTTCCTCCACCTATGTCAACAATCATGTTTCCCTTTGGTTGCATGATGTCGATACCAATACCAATAGCTGCTGCCATAGGCTCATGAATTAAGTAAACTTCTTTACCGTTTACTCTTTCACATGATTCTTTTACAGCTCGCATCTCTACTTCGGTAATCCCTGAGGGGATACAAACTACCATTCGCAAGGCGGGAGTGAACATTCTTTTCTTTAGTGCAGGTATACTTTTAATGAACATACTGATCATTTTTTCAGATGCATCAAAATCAGCAATTACACCATCTTTTAAAGGCCTAATGGTCTTAATGTTTTCATGTGTTTTACCCTGCATCAAGTTGGCTTCTTTACCAACAGCAATGATTTTACCCGATATTCGATCACGAGCAACTATTGATGGGCTGTCAATTACTACTTTATCATTGTGAATGATTAAAGTGTTAGCGGTACCAAGATCTATCGCAATATCCTCGGTCATGAAATCAAAAAATCCCATATGTTTTTTAGGGGTTTAAAAGTTAAAAAATAAGTGCCAACAAAGTTAAACAAATTAATGTTTAAAATGACGGGTTCCTGTAAATACCATTGCAAGTTTATTTTCGTTGCAATAATCAATACTCAATTGGTCTTTTATAGACCCTCCTGGTTGAATTACTGCCGTGATACCTGCTTCTTTTGCCAATTGAACACAATCTGGAAAAGGAAAAAATGCATCGCTTGCCATAGATGCACCAGTTAAATCAAATCCAAAAGCTTTTGCTTTTTCTACTGCTTGGACTAGAGCGTCTACTCTCGATGTTTGTCCTGTTCCGGAAGATATCAATGTTCCGTTTTTTGCAAAGACAATAGTATTTGATTTGGTGTTCTTACAAACTTTAGAAGCAAAGATTAAATCTTCAATTTCCTGCTCTGAAGGACTTGTTGTAGTAACGGTTTTTAAATCGGCTTTATTGTCTGTTATATTGTTTCTTTCTTGAATTAAAAGGCCGTTCAAGCAAGTACGAACCTGTTTGTTAGGTAGTTCAACTTCATTCTGAATCAAAATGATTCTGTTTTTCTTTTCTTCTAAAATAGTAATTGCCTCTTTATCGTATGCTGGAGCTATTACTACTTCACAAAATAACTTGTTAATTTCGTTTGCTGTTGCAACGTCAATTGTTGTGTTTGCTATTAAAACGCCACCAAAAGCAGATGTTGGGTCGCAAGCTAGTGCAGCGACATATGCCTCACTAATAGTTTTTCGTGAAGCTAAACCACATGCATTGTTGTGCTTCAATATCGCAAAAGTAGGGCCGTCGTTTTTAAATTCATTGATTAAATGAACTGCTGCATCAACGTCTAGTAAGTTGTTATATGATAATTCTTTTCCGTGCACTTTGTTGAACATGGCTTCAAAATCACCAAAGAAAAATCCTTTTTGATGTGGGTTTTCTCCGTATCTTAAAATTTGTCCTTCGGCGATACTTTCTTTGTAAAAAGTTTCGTCAGTATTGAAATAATTAAAGATAGCCGTATCGTAGTGAGAGGAGACATGAAATGCTTTGGTAGCAAATAATTTTCTGTCCTGTAAAGTCGTTGCCCCGTTTTGAGCCGTGATTGTATCAAGTAGAGTACTGTATTCGTTGACTGAAGCCACGATTACCGTATCCTTAAAGTTTTTAGCGGCTGCACGAATTAATGAAATACCACCAATATCAATTTTTTCGATGATATCAGCTTCACTTGCTCCTGATGCTACTGTTTTTTCAAAAGGGTATAGATCAACAATGACTAAGTCAATTTGTGGAATATCAAATTCTTCCATTTGTTGAACATCACTAGGATTATCTTGGCGGTTTAGGATTCCTCCAAAAACTTTGGGATGCAATGTTTTAACTCTACCTCCAAGAATAGATGGGTATGAGGTTACATCTTCAACTGGAATAACGGGTATTCCTAAGTTTTTTATAAAATCTTCTGTCCCTCCTGTAGAATAAAGTGTAACATTTTGACTATTTAGTAGTCTTACAATTGGTTCAAGACCTTCTTTGGAAAAAACAGAAATTAGTGCTGATTGAATTCTTTTAGTAGTGTTCATGTGTAGTTATAGTTATTATCTGCAAAAATAGTTTTTTAAAGTTAAAATTAGGCTATTTGAAAATGAGATAATTTATAATTGTTCCATTTATAGTTGGGATACAACTCAATATTTAAGGTAGTTTTGAAAAATAATTGTAAGCCATTAGGTTTTTGAATGTTAATTTTTAAATTATACTATAACCCATATAAAGATTTTATGATACTATATTTTCGATTATTGAAAGAGAGTTTTACGTTTGCAATGAATGCACTTCGTAATAACAAATTAAGAACTTTATTGTCATTACTTGGGGTTACAATAGGGATTTTTTCGATCATTGCTGTTCTTGCGGCTGTTGATTCTTTAGATCATAAAATCACTAAAGATTTAAGTTCTTTGGATAAAAACACCATTTATTTAATTAAATTTTCTTTTGGTCCATCTGAGATTCCACAATGGAAAAGAGAACAGTTTCCAAATGTACAATATGATGAGT
>Ga0206125_10002003_pt1 | contig 22333 bp, 15 predicted proteins | sample Helgoland_Spring_4_FD_148598 | JGI IMG/M metagenome (GOLD analysis project Ga0206125, IMG submission 148598) | Pelagic subsurface seawater microbial communities from Kabeltonne, Helgoland, North Sea - Helgoland_Spring_Bloom_20160331_1 | ecosystem: Environmental > Aquatic > Marine > Epipelagic ... | reverse complement strand
AGAATGCGGAGGTGTCTGGTTCTGAGCTCGCCATGGGCAGGACGATGACCAGATCCTGCTTGGATGACATGCGTCGGACCACGCCGTCCATGAGGCTGAGCGGTCGCCTGCCTCCCCCGATGACGAACAGAGTGCCTTTAGCTCCCGACAAGCCCATTGGCATGGCGGGGTCAGGTTCATGGGAGGGAGAAGGTTGATCCGCACCACAGGAAACGAACAACAAGAGGCTTGAGAGAAACAGTGACCAATGCATCCCGGAATGTAAGCCACCGTGTGGTTGGGTTTGTTGATTGGGCCCCATGGAGGAAGCCATTTGCATTGAACTGAACCGGTAGGTGCAGGGTTATAGGCCCATGGGACGCAAGCGCGACTTAAAGAACGTACACCCCAAGCGGCCTCCCGCTGTGCCGGTGGACGACTTGGAGGCCCTCAATGAGTGGGGGGAGGAACTGCACCGCATGACAGAAAAGCGCCGCCGCACCCACGAAAACCACAAGCCCCAATCTTCACACTAAGTTGTAGCCTTTGCTGAAATAAAAACACTTAATGAGGTATGCATCATGGGTTGCAAACTGTTCCGAAGTTTGCCAATACATTCAGGATGTCGCCCACTCCAACAACCCCGTCGGTGTCCACATCGCCATAACAGTCGGAGTCGAGGTCAAAATCACAAGTTCCGTCGTCCTCGGTTGCCACAGGATGGTAATTGACCGCGTTGGAATCGGTGCAGCCAGGGATTTCGAATGAATCGCAAATGTCGTCAGCGTCCGAATCGAGGACGCAATTCCCTGCACAGTCTCGTCCAGCATCAGGGAAGAGGCAGGAGCCATCGTCATTGGTAGCTGAAGGATCGAAGTTGCAGGCGTCGGCGTAGGTGCATCCTATGACTTCCGCATCATCGCATACGCCGTCCCCGTCGAAGTCGACTGTGCAATCCCCTCCGCAGACGCCGATGATGTCGGCCACATTTCCGTTGCAGTCGCAATCACCTCCTGGAATCGGCTCGCACCCACAATCGAGAACGGCGCCGGGTCCATTGCAGACTCCGCATTCATCGTAAGCGCCCACACAATCGTCGACATCGTCACAGATTCCATCTGCATCCTCGTCAGCAGCGCACGTTCCGCCACAGATTCCAAGGGCGTCGAGCTGGTTGCCCTCGCAGTCACAATCTCCCTCTGGGATGTTGCCGCAGCCGCATTCATATATGGCTCCAGGCCCGTTGCAGACACCACACTCATCAAAAGCTCCGATGCAGTCGTCCACGTCATCACAGAGGCCATCTTCATCCGCGTCGGCTTCGCAGGTGCCCCCGCAATCTCCCAAGGCGTCCAAAGTCAAACAACTTCCATCTTCATCGGTCGCTTCTGGGTTGTAGTTGCACGCGGTCTCATCGGTACATCCGGCAATCTCATCCGTGTCACAGACGCCATCTCCGTCGGTATCCAGAACGCAGTCTCCACCGCAGATGCCAACCGCATCGAGTTGGTTTCCATTGCAGTCGCAATCGCCCTCGGGAATGTCCGCACAACCGCACTCGAAGATGGCGCCAGGACCGTTGCACACGCCACACTCATCATAAGCCCCAACACAACCGTCGACGTCATCACAGACCTCGTCTCCGTCCGCATCGGCTGCACAAGAGCCTCCACACTCACCGATGGCGTCCAGTTGGTTTCCATCGCAATCGCAATCGCCGTCGGGAATGTCTTCACATCCACATTCGTAAATGGCTCCGGAGCCACCGCACACTGCACATTCGTCCAAATACAGACAGCTTCCGTCATCCTGGGTGGCGTTCGGGTCGAAGTTGCACGCCCCTTCATCTGTGCAACCATCACATTCGATGGCGACCTCAATGGCTTTGTAGAGTCCGTTGGTGACGAATTGGTCGCCCGACCGAGCCACGGCGAGGGTCCGGCCAAATTGGCTGGACGCATTTTCCCCGTCGATGTCCGGGTAGGCTTTCTGCCAGCTGCTGGCCACAAGTCGGTAGTTCCGCACGTGCCCGGTCCAGGAGCAATTGGTGCTACCGTCATTGCCGTAGGCGCCGATGAAGAGGGAACTGCCATTCTCGGCGAAGTCCAGCGCATATCCTGAATAATCCCAAGCAGTTTCTCCGTGAATGGGCTGACCTACAATCGTCCAGACACTCCCATCCCAGAAGTAGATGGTGGTCCGGCCACAGTTGGTTTTTCCGAGATGGTCCGCATAGGGCGCACCGATAGCCATGAGCAATCCGGACGCATCCAGTTTGAGTGAGGTGCCATAGTAACCGGCGTATTCGTTGGTGAGTCCGGTCAAATCGGCGCCCCGTTGCAGCCACGCGCTGATGGCGGGGAAGAAACGGAAGGCGCGCACGATTCCAGCAGAACTCCCATTGTTTCGTCTTCCACCGGACGCGCAGGTGAGCCCGTCATCACTGATGGTGACGGTACTGCCGAATTCGTCCCCAGCATCTCCGGGGAAGGATGCTTGGAGCGACCATGCGTCATTGTCCCATCCAAAGACTTGCATCAATCCGGTGTTGGAGGCGCCGTCGGAGTCAAATCGGGGGGCGCCGACCAGGATGCGGACACCCGCCGAATCGATGGCCACAGCCTGACCATATCGGCTTCCACCCTGATTGCCCGAAAGGGTGTCTCCGAGAAGTTGATAGCCGGATCCAATCCGCTCAAATGAAGTCACGGCGCCTGGCATCGAGTTCGAGTAATTAGCCGGTGATCCCACCACGAGGCGGGTTCCATCGTGGTTCAAGTCCAGTGAGGTGCCGAAATAGGCATTGTCCCAAGATCCAAACAAGGTGGAATCGAGGAGTGTCCAGCCTGGTCCGGCCTTTTCCCAAACTTGCACGGCTCCGCAGTATTGTCCGGGACTGGCGGAGGTGTTGGGAAGGCCGAGGGCCAAGATGGTGCCGTCTCCGCTCAAGGCGACCTGCGCGATGTATGTCGAGGGCAGGTTGAGTGTGTCAACCCCCACGGGATAGGGAGAGCAGGCAAACTGGTCAGGGTCACAGTCTCCGGAGGGGGTGGTGGGACCCGTGCAATTGCCGCTGCAGTCAAAGCCCGGCTCCGGGAATTGGCAGGCTTCAGTCGAGCTCAGGATGGCAGAAGGATCAAAGTTGCAGGCAAACGGATCCGTGCAGCCGGCACAGCTCGTGTACTCACAGCTGCCATCGTCGATGTAGTTGTAGTAGTAGGTATTGGTCCAGGAAGAGGTGTTGCAGGCACAATCATCCCAGCATCCGAGGCAACTTTCATAGTCACAAGTGCCATTGTCGATGGTGGCTTCGTAGCAGTAGTTGCAGGCCTCCCAGTCGGTGCACCCTGAGCAGGAGAGGGACTCGCATGTGCCATTGTCGATAGTAGCTAGTGGGTCGAAGTTGCACGCCATAGCATCCGTGCATCCAAGGGTAGCCGGATATTCGCATCCGGACAAATCGGTCGACGACCATTCTCTCCCGCCGTAGTGGTAGGTTGGGTTGTATTCAGCGCCGCCCCAAAAGAAGAGATAGTTGAACGCGGGCTGAGTTGAGCTTAGCCGGTCCAAGGCAGAATGCAAGCTTTCGTGATTGGCAGTCCAATCCTCGATTGAGGACCATGTGAGGAGCTCTAAGACGGGATTACCTGAGCTCTCGATGAGGTAAAAGTGACTTCCATTGTCGTAGAGATATGGGCAGTCACCGAACAATGAAGAATCGAATTCTGCTGTGTAGCCCCCATCAACGAGGAGGATTCCTGATGCCGTCCCCGACGCAACTTGCCCACCAGAATATTCGATGTACCAATCCGCAGGGTGATCAAATCTCCAGTACTGTGAGGAGCACGTAGAAATGGTCGTTACAGGGGAATATGAGTAATCGTAATAGAAGCAGTCGTAATCAGAAAGATTGTACGGATAATCGCAATTGTATAGGAGGCCGTATTCATCGTACTGTGGACTAATCAGTGTGCCAGCGCTTGGATTTGATGTCATCGTAAACGTCGCCGTGTCCCCCACTTGGATTGGTCCGTTAGAAGCGGCAGAGCCACCTGTGACAATCGAAGTCCACGAGAGTGAGTAATTCGTCAAAGGATACCCTTGAAAGTTGGGTGCTGATGCATCTCGACATCCTTCACAATCAAAAACACAAGTGGTGGAATCGCTTATCGCAGCATTTTCATCAAAATTGCAAGCGAGGCTGTCCAAACAGCCAGATGAAGTATTGCAAATTCCATCCATGGTGAATTCAAACAGGAAAGACTGGTGTTCGTCGCTGTACGCCAAGTAGTCATTGTAAATGGTCACGGTCCATGTTCCATCGCCTGCGAGGCCATACGTGCTCAGGTTGATGCTCGCTGTGTGCGCACTCCATTCGTCTCCATAGCTCGGGTAAGAGCTCCAATCGTCGGGCCACTGGGCTTGTGTTGAATCAGCATCAAAATCAAGAAAGGCTCCCCAAGATGCAGTTAGACCATTCGGAGCATCAATCTGTACGATGAAATCAGCAGGAAGGAAGCCATAACACCCATGTGACATGTCAAGGTGAATAAGCGCAGAGTCAAGGGTTGAACTGGCGTTCCCTTCGAAAGTATAAGTGGCATATAGGGGGGGCGTGTGAGGCGGGGACCAAGTGTTTGTCATTGACCAAACCGATTGGCAGTAACAGCTTTGATATTCGCAGGAACCGGTTTCATCGGTGGCCAAAGGGTCGAAGTTGCAGGCAGATTGGTCGGTGCAACCGGGGACTTCATCGGTGTCGCAAATGCCATCTCCGTCGGTGTCGGCTTCGCAAGGTCCTCCACAAATCCCGAGCGCATCGAGTTGGTTGCCCTCACAATCGCACTCGCCCTCGGGGATGCCCGAGCCCCCGCAGATTCCGCATTCATCGGGTTGAAAGCAGTCCCCATTGGCTGGGTCATTGTAATTGCAGGCGGTCAAATCGGTGCAGTTGTCGAGGTCGTCACAAAGTGTGTCTGCATCGACATCGATAGCGCAGTCTCCTCCGCAAATGCCCAGCGCATCGATGAACAGGCAAGGCGCGCTATCTGTAGCATTTGGCTCATAGTTGCAGGCGGTAGGGTCTGTACATCCGGAAATTTCCAGCTCATCACAGATGCCGTCACCATCGGTGTCGTTGCAGGTGTCAAGGGCATCACAGATTCCATCACCATCTGCATCGGTTGAACATGGACACGTCGCGCTGGGAAGGGCATCGTCACATTCACAAAACACGGAAGCCGGAATGCTGTCGAGTTCACCACCGGGTAAATAGGTTTGGCTTGGCGTTAGGTGCACGAGACCATCGGCTCCGAGATAGTAGTGGTTGCCTGACCACATGCCCTCCACTTTCACCGCGGGTGCGCCATCCAAGTTGGTGGGTTCCGATTTCGACCACGGGGCGTAGCCATATTCAAATATCTCTCCTGCATTGCTCAGGGCAACGGCACAGTCACCACACCGTCCGGGAGCAATGTCCACTATGTGAGTGCCTTCAGGGATGCTGTCCATGAGCTGTTCCCATTTGTCGCTCCCGAAGTGGCCGACCTGCCCATTTCTGTAAAGCACAGCTCCATAGTCAAAGTACTGGAGCCAGCCGGGCCATTGCGCAATGACGCCTGGACCGAAGCCAGGCCGGTTGATGTACTCGATGGGGGCATTTTCGAAGGTCGGAATCCACTCTGCACTCCCGTCCGTGAATGTAATGTCATGGTGCCATCCGCCGAGCTGGAAATCGGCTACGTTGTTGATGACCCATTCCTGCCGACTGGCATCAAATCCCCAATGCCCGACTCCCCAGATGTGGAGTTGGTTATCATTTGTCAGGGCTCCGATAAAGCCGGTGCCCTCGTCGATACGTACGACGGTCTTCCCGTTCAAAGACGAGGGAATGTCCGTGTATCCAGATGGAACGTCTGCATATGAGGGGAAGGCCCAGGTGTGAACTTGCCCAGACTCATCGAGGCCACATCCATATTCGTAAAACCCCGAGCTGCCGAAATCTTGGGTGGCCACGATTTCCTCGAAAACGACTTCGGCCAAGGAGGCTTCCAATTCGATGGCATAACTCGTGTCATTTGCGTCGAGATTCCAGAGATGCAGGTGGCCGAGACTGTCGAGTACGGCGATGTCGTGTGAAGCGAGGCTGAATCGTTTTCTGGACTGGCTAGTCCAGAATTGGCAGGGCTCCATAGCTCCGAAGTTGCAGGCTGTGGAATCCGTGCAGGATACCACTTCTGCTGGACTGACGGTGGAGCTGCCAGAGCAATTGGTCGATAAGGAGCCAATGGCGAGGATGCCGCCGTTTGCGTCGCGGATTTGACCGGCGTGGTCCATGTAGATCCCGCTGGATGTGGCAAAGGGGAATCCATAATTCATGGTGTGCGGGATTCCCTCCATCCAGCGGTCTCCACTGATGCCCGATGCGTCGAGGTGAAGTTGTCGACCATCATCCAGCAGGAAGGAGATGTGCATATAGCCGACTCCTGTGATGTCGGCAATTCTGGATTGGGCCCATTCTGGGATGGACTCGATCTGTGGGCTGTAAAATGGGTAATCGGTTGACCAATTGTGGGATCCGACCTTGTGGACATATCCTGCCTTATCGCGGGCATACAAGGCGTCAGCTCCAGCGGCGATTTCTTCAATGTTGGCCAACTGACTCGCTGCGTATGGAATTTGATCCTGTCCCTCTATGTAGCTATCACCATTTCCAGCGGGGTATGTGGGCCACCAGGTCACAGTGCCGTCATCGAGCAGGGCGTAGGCTCGCGTTGCTGCACTGGCACTAAACGGATAAGTGAGTTGGATGTCTTGGACGGCAACGCTCCCAGTGCTGGGTAAGGGCTCCTGTGCGATCGGGCCCGAGCCGAATGCGAGGAGGGTTCCAGAAGAGTCTGCCGCAATGACGCTGTTGTACACTGCATCAAAGCACCGAATTCCGCTGGCTACCCATTCCCCGTTGTAGTAGAGGTCGCCTGAAGAGGTAAGTCCGGCAGGGGCGTATCGGCCCAACTCGATGAAATCCAGCCCGGAAGGGAATTGGGCGGACGGTTGCCCATCTGATAGGTTCAGGATGTCCCCGAATCTGTCGATGTAGTGATTGTTGTTCGCCCGTCGTTCATTGTGCTGGTTTCGGAAGGAGCACACCCCGTTGTAGGTGGCAGAGGCGTCGTAGTTGCATGCTCGGTATTCCTTGCAGCCGCATGTGGCCGGGTCGACGCAGTCCATGTACTTCCTCACCTTGGTCACGACGATGCTGTCTGCCACCAAGGTTCCTGAGCCGCAGTTGGATGACCAAATACTGGCTGCCGGTTTGAGGGCCACATTGATGTTTTGGTATTGCCCGCGATACAGCCAGTGGAGGGTGGCCTTTCCGGGGCAAGACTCTACATATGCCTGGTGGCTCCCTGGGCCATCGGAGTCCCAAAGCGGGCTGTGGGCAAACCGGATTTGCTGACCGCTAGCGTAGGCCGTGACGGTGACCCAGTCGCCTTGGTCCATGTCGATTCTGAGATATCCCTCTGAGGGCAAATCAGTAATGGAGACAGAATTGTCAAAGTAGTATTCTCCTCCGCCTCGTTGTACATCAAAGGGGGTCAGGCTTTGGAATGTGGTGCCATCGTCCTCACAACCTTGACTCCAAACGGAGCAGCTTGTACCGAGGGTATATTCGATGGTAAGGTCGATGGGACCAGAGAATCCAGGATGACAGATTGTGGCAAGGGAGTTCAATTCCCAAGCCTCTCCAAAGCCTGGAGAAGGGAAGTCGTTTGGGCAGGTGGCCTCCACTTCTTGGCTGTTTGCATAGAGGAGCACGTAATCTCCATCGCAGGTCCGGAATTTCAAGGAGTAGGTTCCGGAATAGGTCTCAATGGTAAAGGCTTCTCCGCCTTGGAAGTCAGTCAGGGTGAAAGATCCTTCCGGTTCTCCGTAAAGGGAAAAGGAATTTACGATGTTGGGAAAATCGCATTCCTGGGCTAGCACAACGGAGGTTCCGAGTGGCATCCAAAAGATGGCCAAACAGCGTAGAAAGTTGTTCATAGGGTAAAAATAGGAGGAGCTAGATTGGTTTGGGTTTTCCGCTTCTCTTCATTTTACGGGCGTCGGGCTTGACTTAGTTCACACTACCCTCCATCCACTCATTCTTTGCCGGGTGCGAGGCCGTTGATTTTTCCGCATTTCTATTTGGGCTACAAACCCATGATGAAGCAATATGTCTGGTTAATGCGTATTTAGTTCTGCTGAAATGGTTTTTGAGTAGGGGATGCTACTGTTTGAGACAACGTATGGGCTGGAGCCTTCCTTACAGGATTTCAAACCCTTATAATTGTCTCGTTGGGACTGCTTATTCGCAGGTCATGCCGAATTGGCCGAGGAGGAGGAGGACGTCAGAGACGCTGACGATGCCGTCGTTGTTGATGTCTTCTTGGCAGTCTGAGTTGCAGGGGGGGTAGGTGCAGGAGCCATCGTCCCAAGTCGCCGCGTCGTCGTAGTTCTCGGCGTCGGTGTATGTGCAGCCGCCTCCGGGAGTGCCGGGCGTGATGGGGCAGTGCTGGGGGGGGAAGAGGCAGCTGCCGTCCTCGTAGGCTGCGCCGTCATCGTAATTGCAGGCGCCTGGATAGGTGCACCCTCCGTATTCGATGACCACGCAGGGGCCGTCGGTCCAATTGACGTTGCCACCGAAGTATTGGGCGATGCATGCATTGTCATAAGTGTTCCCATTGCAACCACAGACTTGGCTGACTTCGGGGGCACAGTCGATCATCGGCCCCATGTCGAGGTACTCTTGGCTGATGCAGCCTTCGTTGCAGCTGACGACGCACTCTTCCAGTGAGCTGTAAAAGGCGGGGCTGTAATTGACTGGACCGATGGTGGTGCCACAGCCGCTGATTTCTGTGCAGTAACCGTTGATGCGGGCAAAGCCGAGAATGGCGTCACACAAGCCGAAGTCAATGCCGGCTATGTCTTCACAGGGTTCCACAGTGACGTCCCCGTCTCCGCATTCCCCGGGTGTGGTGGAGGTGACGCCGGCGAAATATGTGGCAATGCAGACGTTGGAGTAAGTCTCGCCGTCACAGCCGCATACCGGGTCGTAGACGCCGGGGCAAAGGACGTTGGGGTCGATGAGGTTGGGGTCGATGCAGCCGTCTTGGGCCGTGGTGCTGCCCATGATGCCTAGAAGTCCAGTTGTTATGAAAACCAATGTCTTGCGCATCCCTTAAAGATAGAGGCGTCGCATTTGTGTCGCGCGTCACAGCGTCTTCCAATTTGGCAATGCATTGGGACCCTGCCGAAGAGCGGGAGGTTCACTGTGTTGAAAGTCAACTAAATCGGTCTACATTCTGGGCGCAAATCAAAACAACATGACTGGATATTACGGATATGAGCTGAACTGGCTCGGCATTACCCTCGCAGCACTGACTCCCATGCTCATCGGCATGATTTGGTATCACCCCAAGGCTTTTGGAAAGGCTTGGATGAACAGTTTGGGCTTCAGTGAGGAGGATCTGAAAAAGGGCAACATGGCGGTGACCATGGGCGTGACCTTTCTCATGTCTTTTACCCTCGCGTATTATTTCGCCATGCGGTATCACGGACACGGTGACGAGAGCAGTGTCATTGCCCACGCCACCTACCATGGTTTCATGACGTTTGGATACCTCGGGATGCCGGTTTTGGTGACCAACCTGTTGTTCGAGCGCCGCAGTTGGTCGGGCATTTTGGTCAATGTGGGATACTGGTTTGTCGCTGTTATGGCCTTGGTGCTGGTGGTGCACCTGATGCCAGGAGCTGAAATACCTGAACCACCAGCAAACTGATGGGGTGCAACCCTCAGATAGAAAAGCCCCACCTGGACGGTCCAGGTGGGGCTTTTTCTTGTTGAAAGAACCCTTGATCAGCCTATGGTCGGGGTGTCGAGTTTGGCCAGTGACGCTGCGATTTCCTCCTCGCTGAGTTCGTGGAGTTTCAACTCTCCGCGGAGGTACGTTTCGTAGGCGCCAAGGTCGAAGTGGCCGTGTCCACAGAGGTGAATGAGGATGGTCTCTTCTTTGCCTTCTTCGCGGCACCGCTTGGCCTCTTCGAATGCCGTGGCCAATGCGTGGCAGGTTTCGGGTGCGGGCAGGATGCCCTCGATGCGGGCGAAGGTGGTGCCGGCTTCGAAGCAGGCCAGTTGGTCGTGCGCCCGGGCCTCGATCAGTTCATCCTTGAGCAATTGTGAGACCACCACACCAGCGCCGTGGTACCGCAATCCACCGGCGTGAATGGGGGCGGGTACAAAGTTGTGTCCCAGCGTGTACATGGGCAGGAGCGGGGTCATGCCCACGGTGTCTCCAAAGTCGTACCGGAATTGGCCACGGGTGAGTTTGGGGCAGGAAGTGGGCTCGCTGGCAATGCATCGGATCTTGGTTCCTTCTTTCAGGTTTTTGCCGAGGAAGGGGAAGGCAATGCCCGCGAAGTTGGATCCTCCACCAAAAGGTGCGATGATCACATCGGGCAGGTCCCCGGCTTTTTCCATCTGCTTTACGGCTTCTTGGCCCACTACGGTTTGGTGCAGGAGCACGTGGTTCAGGACAGAGCCCAAGGCATACTTGGCGTCGGGGTCTTGCGCTGCAATTTCCACCGCTTCGCTGATGGCGATGCCCAAGCTGCCGGGTGAGCCCGGGTCGCCAGCGAGAATGGAGCGCCCGGCTTCAGTGAGGTTGCTGGGTGAGGCATGTACCTCCGCTCCATAGGTGTTCATGAGGGTTTTGCGGTAGGGCTTTTGCTCATAGCTGAGCTTCACCATGAAGACTTCGCAATCCAAACCGAATTGGGCACAAGCAAAGGCCAGGGCAGATCCCCATTGGCCGGCGCCGGTTTCGGTCACGATTTTTTTCGTGCCTTCCATCATGTTGTAGTAAGCCTGGGCCAAAGCCGTGTTGGGCTTGTGTGACCCGCTCGGACTCACCCCTTCGTACTTGTAGTAAATCTTGGCAGGAGTGTTGAGGTGTTTTTCCAAATCGTAGGCTCGGAAGACCGGAGTGGGGCGGTATTTGAGGTATTTCTCGCGGACGAGCTCCGGGATTTCAATGTGCCGTTCGGGGCTCATTTCTTGGGCAATGAGTGCCTCGGGAAAGAGGGGCCCCAACATCTCTGGACCTATGGGCTCTCGGGTGCCCGGATGCAAAGGGGGCAACGGGGCATTCGGCATGTCCGGAATGATGTTGTAGAAGTGGGTGGGGAGCTCGCGTTCGTCGAGGGTGATTTTGGTGGTGCGCATGACGCTGAAATTGAAAGTGTGGATATAGAAAATGAAAAAGGCCCCCTTGAGGGAGCCTTGGATGTACAGTCTTGAAAATGGGAATGAATCAGACGCGCACGGACGGGCTACCCTCGGGGAAAGGGAGCCACCACCACAGACCATTGGTCCGTTGAATTGTGTGATGCACGTTCATGACATCAAGATAATAAATCCTTGACTTCATATTTCAACCGAGGCACAAAAAGCAGATCGGGGCACCTGAAGGGGGCTTTTGAACGTCACCAGCGCCCCAGTGAACCACCAGCCTCTTGATGGTCGTGAGGGTGGCACGCATAGCGGGTGCGATTCAGAATCGGACATGTTTTATTTGATGGCCATCGCGCTTAGACCCCAACAAAGTCAGGATTATAAAGTCTCGTTGGATTCAATGGGCGATCTGCAGACTGGGCTTGGGATTACACCGCAGGAGATCAATATTGTAGGGTATGGGTCGAATGCTGTGTGTTTTAATGCTGTTGCCAGCGATGGTCTGGGCCCAGGAGCCGGAGGTTCCCCTGTTCAATCCAGACTTTGACGGTGATGGCTGTTATGGCATTTCTGACCTCACTGCAGTGCTCTGTATGTTCGGAGAATGCGGGCTGATGGACGGCGATGCATCGCCGCAATTTCAGCCTTACGTCGTGGGAGATTCGTGCTACTCCGCCTTTGATCTCGTGCTGTTTTTATCCCTGTTTGGAACCTGTGACGGTCCCGAGCTGATCTGGTCATGTGGCGATGTACTTACACACGATGGATACGGGTACAACACGGTAGAAATTGCGGGCCAGTGTTGGTTTTCGGAAAACCTCAGGTCGGCCCATTACACCGACGGAACGCCCATCGAGACGGTTACAGATGCTGCCGTTTGGTCGGGTCTGTCTTCCGGAGCCACGGTCATCTTTGGTGAGGGTACAGGAGGGTGTGCCGAGTTGTCTCCCTTGGACGCCTGCGATGAAACGGTCTCCTTGGAGGCGTTTGGACGGCTGTACAACGGCTATGCGGTTTCCGATGGGCGGGGACTTTGCCCTGTGGGTTGGCATGTCCCGTCCGATGAGGATTGGACGGTTTTAGAGGACGTCCTGGACGAAATGGGATATGGTGGGCAGGAGGGCGTGGCCCTCAAAACAACTTCGGGCTGGTACAATTCAGGGAACGGCCAGGATATTGTGGGTTTCTCGGGAGTTCCGGGTGGCTATCGTTTCAGGAACAACGGCGTTTTTCTGGATGCCGGGGCGAGCGCCTACATGTGGTCTTCTTCGCCATCGGGCGGTGAACTGTGGTTCCGCTATCTCAACAATGGCGACTTGGACATGACCCGCAGCGACAGCGATTTGCGCAGCGGTTTTTCGGTGCGCTGCATCTTAGATTGATGCTTCTTTGCTCTGATCAAGGGGGCGGATACGATGGCGCCGATTAAAGCTGTGGGTGACCTCTCTGGCACCCACAGGCGCTTGGCTCGGCCCACTGCACCGCTGGTTTGAGCGATCGTACACCGTGGTTATCAGACTATCTTCAGCGCATGACCTCAGAGAGCGCCTTATTCAAAGCTGAATTCAACCCACGTCTTCAGCAATACCTGTTCTTTTCCATTGCGCTGATTCTGTTGGCGACCGTCGTGGGCATTCCATTGCTGCTCATTTGGATTTTGGGGTGGGGCCAATGGGTTTCTCGTATTCATTACCGGAGTTTAACGTGCAGCTTGACCAGCCGACACCTGCGGTTTTCAAAGGGGCATTACTTCAAGACCGAAAAGACCATTCCGTTGGAGAACATCCAAGATTTGACCTTCATCGACAACCCCCTGCTCAAATGGTTTGACCTGCGCATTCTCAAAGTGGAGACAGCGGGCAACAGCGCACAAACAGGAGCCGATATGAAGTTGGTGGGTATCCTAGATGCCGCTGGATTCAAAGAGAAGGTCATGCGTGCCCGGGATGAATTTCAGGAATCCAGAATGTCGAGAGGCACAGCCACGACAGTGGATGAGGTCGGCACTTTGTCGGTATTGCGTGACATCCATGCTGCGATCGAAGGCCTCAGGGAAGACCTCAAGGGCAAGGCTTGACTGTGCCAGCGTTCCCTTGACATCGCTCCCATCTTAAATCCGCATGGGGGCTGCGGTCGGATTGCCATAGATTGGCGGCATGCGTGGAACTCGTTTTTGGGGTGTTCTCTTGGTGGGGTTTTTGATACAGGCTTCACTGGGATGGATGGGTTTCATGTGCGGTGACCCCTTCAATGAAGGGGTCAGGCTCGCGGCACGTTTCAGCGGGCGGTTCTCGTTTTTGGCCTATCTCGTTTCAGTGGCATTTTTGCTGCGTTGGAACCGCAGGGAAGCTGCAAGGGAAGCGGGTTTTTTGGCCGCGTTGTTTTTCGCTTGGGTGCATCTGCTGCATTTCGGTTACCTCGCCGCTAACCTGCACCTCAATGGCATTGAACCTGAAATTCCAAAGGCCATTGGTGGTGCGTTGGCCTATGTGTTGATTTTGTCCCAGCCTTGGCGCGTGCGTCATGTTCGGGCAAAAGCGCCCATGCACGCTGTTTTTGTGTATTACGCGGGGCTTGTCATGGGCTTGACCTTTTTGGCGAGGTATCGGGGTGAGTTTCCGGGTGCAGCGCCAGATGACATGCACTTGTTGGGGATGGTGATCGTGGCTTTCGTATTTGTGCTGTATACCCACCAGAGGTTCATCAAGCACAAGTAGCGGCGCCCGTGTGAATTGCGCACCATCTTTGGCCGACATGCGCAGTCAAGCTATCGCCCTCTGTTTTGTTTTGGCCTGTTCGGCTTCTGTTGATGCCCAAGGCTCCCATGCGGCGCAAGTCCCGATGACCACCCGGATGGCCTTGTCGGAGCTGATGGATTTGCGCAACGCATATCCTGAGGACAAGGCATTCATTGAGGAAGTGAGCCAGTATCCGGTAGCAAGGATGGAGGGGCGGCTTACGGTGGGCTTTGTGGGCCAGCTTCCGATGCAAAACGCGGCGGCTGCGATGGAGGCCATGACCGCCATGGCCCCAGCGGTCATGGTGGGGGCGAGCAAAGGCGGGGTGCTGTCGTTTCGTGTGGATGTCGATGCATTGTCTGTGCTCGAGGACTTGCCTCTGGCGCAATGGCACATTGCGGGAAAGGCTGTTGCTGATTTGGAAAAGGCCCGATATGGCACCCGGGCCGACAGCGTGCAGGCAGGTTTGGGATTGCCCGAGGCCTTTCACGGTGAGGACGTGTTGATCGGGGTGGTCGACTGGGGGTTCGACTACACCCATCCCATGTTTTACGATTCTGCCCTGACATACAGCCGCGTCCGCGGCGTGTGGGACCAATTCAGGCAAACTGGTCCAGCGCCCGCAGGATACAGTTATGGCCGCGGGGCTGAGACTCCAGAAGACATTGCTTTGCTGGCTGCTGATACGGCCAACATATACAGCTTCGCCTACCACGGCACCCATGTCGCGGGCATCGCCGGTGGCGCAGGCGCAGGCGTAGAGCTCATCGGAATGGCGCCCCGTTCGGAGCTGCTCTTTGCCACCTTCTTGATTGACGAAGCCGCGGCCATGGACGCCTTTGCTTGGATGCAGGGCGTGGCTGAAGCCGATGGCAAGCGCCTGGTCATCAACAACAGCTGGAGCCTGCCGCAATTCGGTACAAAGGATGGCCAAGGTTTGATCAACCAATTCATCGATGCCATGTCTGAAGAAGGGGTTGTTTTCGTCGCGTCAGCGGGTAACAATGGGGACAGCGATTTCCACGTGTCCCATGCGTTTGAGGCGGACACCATGCGCACACGCGTGCAGTTCTATCCCGAGTCGGCCCACCCCAGCATGTGGGGCCAGGCTTTGACGATGTGGGGAGAGGAGGGGGCCGACTTCAGCGCCGGGTTCATGCTCACTTCCATGGGCAGCAATGTGGTGCTGGAGAGCCCGTGGTATGCCACAGAGGATGGGCCCATGATGCTGGACTCCATGCTGATTCACGATGGCGACACCATTCCGTTTGACCTGGTGGTGGAAGCGGCCCACCCTGCCAATGGTCGGCCTTTTGCGCGTTTCCGCATCCGCAAAGGCACTGCTCCGGTCGGGGTCGGTCTGCAAGTGGCGGCCGAAGGCGGTGTGGTGCACTGTTGGAACACCACCCACCTCTCCAATGGCGTGGGCAATTGGGGGCAAGATTTCATGTCCACCAGCGACGGTTGGTTGGATGGAAATCCTGACTTCGGGGTTCAAAGCCCCGCTTGCTCTGAGAGTGTTATCGCTGTAGCAGCGTATTACTCCGAGTACCTCAATCCCCTGGGCAACGAGGGGGGTGGCACGTTGGCCAACTTCTCTACCCTGGGGCCCACGCTGGACGGGCGCCTAAAGCCTGAGATTTCGGCGCCTGGCGTGTCGGTAGAGTCGTCTATGAGCTCCTTTACAGATGCGAGTTTCAACGCCACTGAAACCGTTGAATTCAATGGAATCACATATTCCTTTGCCAAGCTGTCCGGCACCAGCATGAGCGGGCCTGCCGTGGCGGGCATCGTAGCGTTGATGTTGCAAGCCAATCCTGAATTGACTGTGGACGGGGTGCGGGAGGCTTTGAGGGTGACTGCGCGAGAAGACGACCATACAGGTGAGATTCCGGCCGAGGGCAGCACCGTGTGGGGATGGGGCAAGGTCAATGCGGTCCGTGCGGTGCAAGAGGTTTTGGGAATCAATGGGGTGGAGGTGATGTCCGGCACGCCCTCTGATGCTTTCGCCGTTTGGCCCAACCCTGTCGGTGATCGGCTGCAGGTGAAGCCAAAGGGCTTGGATCAGGCCTTTGAATGGTCTTTGGTCGACGCCACTGGCCGGACGCGCGACAGTGGGCAAGGACATGGTCCGTTGTCTCTGGATGCCGCGGGATGGCCATCTGGAGCTTTGGTCTTGGTGTTGCGTCCCGAAGGGGCTGCTGCACAGGCGGTGCGCCTCATTGTAGATTAAGGCGCCATGGCCGAAGTTGCGGCCTCAAAGGCGCGCACATGACCAAGAGAAAGGCTACGTTGATCCTGATTTTCGGGACACTAAATTTTGCGGGCTTGGCCTTGGGCAGCATGGCCACAGGGCCAGGTGTGGCGTCGGATTGGTATGCCGGACTGGCCAAGGCCCCGTGGACACCACCTGGCTGGGTTTTCGGAGCCGCTTGGACGACCGTGATGCTCGGTTTTACTTGGTTTATGGCTGCGGCGTGGAACCAGTTGGCGGCAGGAGCGGGACGCCAGCGGTGGGCCGTGATGTTCGCAGCAGCTTGGCTGCTTAACGTTGCGTGGAATCCCATCTTCTTTGGATGGCAGCAGACCGAAATGGCCTTGGTGGAGATCCTTGTGTTGTTTGCCACCATCGGACTGATGGCAGCCCGCGCATGGTCTTCCTTGGGCGCCGCCAAGTGGGGCATCGCTCCCTATGTGATGTGGCTCACCGTTGCGGTTTCACTCAACGCGTATGTCGTGTTTCAGAACGGCGCGTCCACGGATGGGCCATGGCCACGCGGTCAATGGGAGGCAGATTGGGGAAGGCTCGACAGCGCCATACAGTGGTCGGTGGAAGCGGGCCAAATCCCGGGTGCAGTGTTGCTCATCTCTCGTGATGGCGAGGTGGCGGTTCACGAGGCCTACGGCACGTCCGACCCCATGTCGGGACGCCCCATGGAAAAGGATGACCTGTTTAGAATCTGTTCTCAGAGCAAGTCCCTCACAGCGACAGCGGCGTTGGTGTTGTGGGAGCGGGGTCAATTGGGATTGGATGACCCTGTGGCCCAATATCTCCCAGAATTCGCGGCCATGGGTGTGCTCGATTCGTTGTTCAGCGATGCGACATTTACCACCCAGCCCACCGCCGTGCAGATGACCGTGCGCCATCTGATGACGCATACCTGCGGCATTTCTTATGGCGAAATTGGTGACCCCAGGTTTGCTGCCCTCTATGAGAAGCATGATGTGTTGGACCTGTTTCCAGTCGATGGCCGTTCCACCCGTGACAACGCCCGCAACATCGCTTCAACTTGTCTGATTCACCAGCCTGGGGATCAATGGAATTACAGTTTGGGATTGGATGTGCTCGTGGCCGTGATCGAAGAGGCTTCTGGCCAGCCCTATGTTGGGTTCCTTCAAGAAGCAGTGCTGGGCCCACTGGGTATGAATGACACCCATTTTGTATTGCCCGAAGCTGCACGGGATCGCCTTGTGTCGGTATCGGAACCGGGCAATCAACAGGGTGAATGGGCGGCCCACAAGCATCCCCGGTACACCACCGATTATCCGTTGCACCCAGAGTGGCCGCTGTGCAGCGGTGGGGCAGGCTTGACGTCTACAGCATCTGATTATGCCAAGTTTCTTCAGTGCTATTTAGACCGCGGTGTGGCCGACGGAACCCGTCTGTTGGCAGAAGCGACCATCGACTCGGCCATGTCGGACCAGGCACCGGGTTTGTTAGAGGGGGGGTGGCACCAGGGATTGGTGTGTGGCGTTCGTACAAGCGGAGATGCGGCGGGCTCCTTCTTTTGGAGTGGGTATTTCAACACCACCCATTATGCCGACCCCAAGACCAACACCGCCGTGGTTTTGCTCAAGCAGACTTACGACGTCAGGCAGGACAGCAGCGCTTCAGCTTTCGCGGCCATGCTCTGGAATTGAACTTGTGGTGATCCAATGAGGCGTTCTTGCAAATGGCATGGGCGCACACTGCATCTTTGGCGCCATGTCCAAAGCCAACATTTTCAAGCCGGTTGAAGCGAAATCGCGCCAGGCGGCCCCTGCACCTGAAACGGATGCAGCAGCATTTCATGCCGTGGTGGATTCTCGCCGCAGTGTGCGGGTCTATGCAGATGATCGGGTACCTGAGGATGTGATGGAGGCCTGTTTGGATGCCGCTCTGAAGGCACCGAACTCCTCGAACCTGCAGGCTTGGGAGATTCACCACGTGGTGGACGCCGATAAAAAAGCGGCACTGGTCAAAGCTTGTTTGTCCCAACCGGCGGCGGGGACCGCACCTGAACTGCTGGTGTTTGTGGGGCGGCCCGATTTATGGCGCAGAAACAACCAGTGGATGATCGAGGCCTTTGACCGCAAAGGCGATGTGCCCAAAGGCGCTTACCAGTATTACCGCAAGATCACGCCCATGGTCTACGATCAAGGGGCTTTGGGTTGGCGCACGCCTTTCAAGTGGGCCATCACCCGCTGGCGCGGCCGCACCAAACCATACCCGCGGGAACCCATCGGCAAGTGGGGCATGCGGATTTGGGCCCACAAATCAACGGCGTTGGCCTGTGCTCATTTTATGTTGGCCATGCGTGCGCATGGATTCGATACCTGTCCGATGGAGGGCATGGACAGCGCGCGTGTTAAGCGCATTTTGGGGTTGCCTCGACAGGCGCTGGTCACCATGGTGATTTCTGCAGGGAAGCGGGCAGAGGGAGGAATCTATGGTGAGCGCTTCCGTTTTGATCGCAAACACTTTGTCCACCAGCACTGAGCGTCGCTGATAAGAACAAGGGACCATTCTTGCCCTCAGGAAAAAAGGAGAAGTGGATGGGGGGCGGCAAAAGTCCCGCTGATTTTGGGCACGAAAAAGCCCCTCGAACCTGGGGTTCAAGGGGCTTTTCAATTCACGTTAGTCAAGCGCTTTGACGCGCAGCAACCAGCCATGCATAAATGGCCAAACCAGCCATGGTCACGAGCAATGGGAGCGGCGGTTCAACAGGCTGTGTGGCCCAGTGAAAGCAGGCTACGCCAACGATACCCAAGGATCCTATTGCGAATCCTCGGAATATGGGCGCGCTGCCCACTTTTATTTGACGCACAAACAACATGATCACGGCAGTTCCAAAGGCCATGCCGGCCAGCGCTTGGTGCATCAAAGTGCCGACGTTCAGGGCCGTGTCATTTTCGGTAACGCCGGGAAAGGCCATCGAAGTAATGTCACCCGCACCAAAGAAGATGCCGATGGCCTGGAGGAGGTAAATGCCACCGATGATGGTGGCTGCTGTTTTGGTATTCATTTTAGGCTGCGCTTTTAGCGGCATTCCGCTTGTATAGAATGCCAATCACAGCTCCTGTTGCGGCCATGAAGACCACATTGGCCACGACGTCGATGATGGCCTCTTCCAATGGAAAAATGTGTCCGCCATCACAGGTGAAGAAGGCGTAAACGAAGATGTTGAGGAAGCCATTGGCAGTCAGGCCAGCGACGGCACCGTGCCGGGCTCCATTGGCTGCAGAAAAACCGCGGCCCAGATTGACCAAATAGACGGCCAAGCTCACCACCAAAACATTGCCCAAGAGCATAGCGCCCATGTTCATCTGGTCTTCAGGAACGACGCAGGAGCTCGTTGGATAGGGCATGATGCCCATGTAAAAGATCGTGCTGACGACCATAAAAGTCACCAAGCCTCCAAGAAAAGGAAATAAATGTTTCATTGATTTAAGGTGTTTGCCTCAAGTTCTTTCGACAAGAAATTTGTTTTAATTGGAACGTGATACGCGGCACACTTTTTTTTGTTTCGTGCCATGGAAGTAGGGACTCGTTTTGAGCACCTTCATCAAGGAATGGGACAGAAAGGGGCGCCCCTATACCAGGTGGAGCATTGGCGTGCAGTGTTCAAGACAACGGGTCGCGTCATGAGCATCAAATCCCGCTACCTTTCCTCTTCTAGTTTTCGATTCTGCACACAATGCCCTTCGCCCTCATTCTTTCTGCGCTTGCCGCTCTGTTTTCTGCCCTTGCATGTTTTTTGGTGATGACGCGCGTCCGACAGGAGGATGGTGCAGATGCAGGGAAGATTGAGGAGCGAATGGATCGATTGGAGGCCACATTGCGCGAAGAATTTCGAGAGAACCGCAAGGAGGGTGCCGAGCTGGCCCAAGCCCAGCGGAAAGAGTTGACGGAGGGGTTTGATGCTTTTCGAAAGCAGGTGGACGATCAAGGGAAGGCCCAGTCCGATGTGATGCGCGACCGGTTTGGCGATTTGCTGAAGCAACTCGACGATCAAGGCAAAAAGAGCCTGGACTCGGTCAAGGACGTCAGGGGCACGGTGGAGAAGCAACTCAAGGAAATGCGCGAAGACAACGGCAAGCGGTTGGATGAGATGCGCAAGACGGTGGATGAGAAGCTCGAGGTTACTTTGGAGAAGCGCCTCGGGGAGTCTTTCAAGCAAGTCAGTGACAGGCTGGAACAGGTCCACAAAGGGCTGGGAGAGATGCAAACATTGGCCAGTGGTGTCGGTGACCTCAAGAAGGTCTTGACCAATGTCAAAACCAAGGGCATCTTGGGAGAGTATCAATTGGGCAACATTCTCGAGCAGCTGCTGACCACAGAGCAGTACGAGGAGAACATTGCCACCCGTCCGGGAAGTTCAGAGCGGGTGGAGTTCGCGGTCCGGATGCCGGGTCAGGACAACAATGAGATGGTGTGGCTCCCCATCGACAGCAAGTTTCCGCTCAAGGGATATGAAGACCTGTTAAATGCGCGTGAGTCCGGAGACTTGGCGGCCATTCAAGCGTCTGAGAAGGCGTTGGCCCGCACCATAGAGTCCTTTGCCAAAGACATCAGTGAGAAGTATGTAGAGGTGCCCCACACCACTGATTTTGGCATCATGTTCTTGCCGGTGGAGAGTCTATATGCAGAGGTGTTGAGGCACCCTGGCATTTTCGAAACATTGCAGCGGAAGTACCGCATCACCATAACAGGACCTACGACCATGTCGGCCTTGCTGAACAGTTTGCAGATGGGATTCCGGACTTTGGCTGTGACCAAGCGGAGCAGTGAGGTCTGGAAGATATTGGAAGCGGTGAAGACCGAGTTTGGCAAGTTCACCGATCAGCTGGGCAAGGTCGACGACCGGTTGGGCAAGGCCAAGGATGAACTGGAAAAGCTCAGAAATACCCGAACCAACGTCATGGAGCGCAAGCTGCGCGATGTGGCCATGATCGATGCCGACGAGAGCAGCAGGATTCTTTCCTTTTCTGAAGAAAGTGGGGCTTCTGACGCAGCGGTTGTAACCGAGGACTGAGGCACTTCAGCCTGGATTGGCCACATACACCACGCCGTAAGTGGCGGACCATCCGTCGGGTTCTTTTTCTACGGTAAAATCCATCGCATAGGGGATGCATTGTGGCTCTAAAACGAAGAAAACCTGTCCAGAAACTGGTCCGATACCCGAGGTGGAATGCCAAGGTTGTCGCAAGGTTGTGGACGTCTTCATCATGGGCGTATACACCTTGTCAAAGGGCTCCCACCCGGGCATCGATGGCGGTGACTCGGTCAATGGCCCAGCAGGTACGATGGCTGTGTCTTTCCATGTTACGTTGAACTTGCCCAAGTAGTCACGTTCCGAAAGGGCCGAGATCACATAAGAGCCCTCGGGAAGGTCCAGCTCCGTGACCAAGATGAATTGAGGCACACTGTCAGCTTCGCCCGGGTCAACAAACACCCTTATGTCAAACGGAGTGCCCTGAATGCTTTCAAAAGCTGTGACTCCTTGTTTGGGTAAAGCTGAGTCAGAGGTGTCCTGCTTTGCTGAACCGCAGCTGGCGAGTGCGATGAGCAGGGGAACCATAAAGAAGAACACCATCCGCATGAACAGGGAAAGTAAGCTCAAAAAAAAGGGGCTGCGTGAACAGCCCCTTTTCGGTTTCTTTCAATAGGGTCTCAACATCAGTTGCAGTTGTGGCCGAAGTAGACCAAAATGCTCAAAACGTCACCCACTGAGATGAAGAAGTCTCCGTCCACATCCTGGGGGCAGCCGTCGTCGTCGACCACACATTGGCCGAGTTCAGCATCCCAAACGGTGCCTTCCCCGCAGCAGTCTCCATCGGCGCAGTCGTTTTCTGGTGCCGGTGGCAAGAGCACAGCGTCAATGACGTGAACCACGCCATTGTCTGTGAGGATATCGGCCACGGTGACTTGGGCATCGTTGATAAAGATGGATCCGTCGCATTCAATGCTGACCTCCACGTCTTCTCCGAGGAGGGTGGTGGCGGTGGCGCCGTCGGCAAGGTCTGTAGAGAGCACCTGAGCTCCCACCACATGGTAAAGGAGAATGTCGGCGAGCTCTGGCAG
>Ga0206125_10001998_pt1 | contig 22364 bp, 21 predicted proteins | sample Helgoland_Spring_4_FD_148598 | JGI IMG/M metagenome (GOLD analysis project Ga0206125, IMG submission 148598) | Pelagic subsurface seawater microbial communities from Kabeltonne, Helgoland, North Sea - Helgoland_Spring_Bloom_20160331_1 | ecosystem: Environmental > Aquatic > Marine > Epipelagic ... | reverse complement strand
CGTGATCAAACTCCTTTAGAATAGAAGCTATTTGTTGTGGACTAAATTTACTTTTTCTCATAATTACTGTTTAAAGTTAAGATTATTTTTCTACTTATAAACAGTTCGGTTTTTGGGGAAGCTTACAGTTTTACTTATTACGAATGGCCACCTTAAGAATGACACAAACATAAAACATAGCTAATATTGTTCATAAACTCTATTTATTGGTTAATAATTATTAGGTCAGAATAAAGTAACAATTATTTTTTTATAATTATTTTTGCGCTTTTCTACCCCACATAATTCCATTTTCTATATAATGAAAACAGATTCTTTTGCACTAAGACATATCGGCCCCCGTGAACTGGACAATGAAAATATGTTGTCCACTATTGGAGTGAATTCTATGGAAGAACTCATTAAAAAAACGGTTCCTTCCGACATACTCTTATCCAACGATTTACAACTCGACAAAGCAATGAGTGAGCAAGAATATCTTTCTCATGTTCAAGAGTTATCCATTCAAAATAAACTTTTCAAAAACTATATTGGCTTGGGGTATCACCCAACAATAACGCCGGGTGTGATTCAAAGAAACATATTGGAAAACCCTGGATGGTACACCGCCTATACACCTTACCAAGCAGAAATTGCTCAAGGAAGATTGGAAGCTTTGTTGAATTACCAAACCATGGTAACTGAACTTACGGGCATGGAATTAGCAAATGCCTCTTTATTAGATGAAGGAACTGCTGCTGCAGAAGCTATGATTATGCTATACAACACGAGAAGCAGAACTCAGAAGAAAAACAAGGCAATGCAATTTTTTGTATCAGAAAATGTATTACCTCAAACTATAGATATTCTAAAGACTAGAGCTACGCCATTAGCTATTGATTTAATTCTTGGAGATCACACTACACAAGTCCTTTCGGAAAGTTTTTTTGGAGGATTGGTGCAATACCCAGGTAAAAATGGAAAGGTAATAGATTATACCGAATTTGTTTCGGATGCTAACGAGAAAGAAATCAGGATTGCTGTTGCAGCTGATCTACTTAGTCTTTCGATTCTTACACCTCCTGGAGAATGGGGTGCTGATGTTGTAGTGGGCACCACACAACGTTTTGGTATTCCTATGGGTTACGGTGGTCCACATGCCGCATATTTCGCTACAAAAGAAATTTATAAGCGACATATTCCAGGACGTATTATTGGTGTAACAAAAGACGCAAATGGCAATCGTGCATTGCGTATGGCATTGCAAACAAGAGAGCAGCATATTAAAAGGGAAAAAGCAACTTCTAACATCTGTACAGCTCAAGTGTTATTAGCAGTTATGGCAGGAATGTATGGTGTTTATCACGGGCCTGAAGGATTGAAATATATTGCCAATAAAATTCATCAACTTACCTACACCCTACACAACGAACTGACAAAACTGGGGATTCTTCAAACAAACAACACCTTTTTTGATACGCTTAATGTTAAGGTTTCAGACCAAAAATCAATTCGGGATAACGCAGAATTGTTACATGTCAATTTTTACTACACAGACAAGAACAGCATTAGTATTTCTTTGAATGAAACTACTACTTTGAAAGATATCAATGAAATTGTTAAAATCATTGCCAAATCTGAGGGAAAAGTATTTACAGAAGTAAAAGAAATAAACCCACAAATTACGATTCCTCAAAATCTATCCAGGACGAGTACCTTTTTGACAAATACTGTTTTTAACAGTTATCATTCTGAAACGGAAATGATGCGTTATATAAAAAGACTTGAGCGCAAAGATCTTTCGTTAAACCATTCTATGATTTCATTAGGTTCCTGTACTATGAAGCTAAACGCGGCCTCTGAAATGTTTCCGCTTAGCTGGGCGAACTGGGCAAATATCCATCCTTTTGTTCCTATTGAGCAAGCTGCCGGATACCAAGAAGTTTTTCGTCAACTTGAAGCTGACCTTAACACCATTACCGGTTTCCACGCAACCTCCCTACAGCCAAATTCGGGTGCTCAAGGGGAGTATGCCGGTTTGTTAGTGATAAAGGCGTACCATGAATCTAGAGGTGATACGCATAGAAACATTTGTTTGATTCCATCCTCCGCGCATGGAACGAACCCTGCTTCTGCTGTAATGGCCGGAATGCAAGTCGTAGTCACCAAGGCTACACCCGAAGGAAATATCGATTTTGAAGACCTTAAAGAAAAGACCCTCTTACACAAAGATAATTTAGCGGCTTTGATGGTTACCTACCCTTCTACTCATGGAGTTTTTGAAAGTGGCATCAAAGAAATCACAGCACTTATACATGAATTTGGTGGACAAGTTTATATGGATGGTGCAAATATGAATGCACAAGTAGGATTGACAAATCCAGCAACTATTGGCGCAGATGTTTGCCACCTAAACCTCCATAAGACTTTTGCAATTCCACATGGCGGTGGTGGTCCAGGAGTTGGACCTATCTGCGTAGTGGAACATTTGGCCCCTTTTTTACCATCCAACCCATTAATTCCTACTGGAGGCGCTTCTCCTATTACCTCCGTATCCTCAGCACCATGGGGATCTTCTTTGGTGTTATTGATATCTTATGGATATATCAAAATGCTTGGTGCAAGTGGTTTGAAAAAAGCAACTCAAAATGCTATCTTAAACGCCAATTATATCAAAAAGAAATTAGAGGTGAGTTACGACATCTTATATACAGGAGAAAATGGCTTTTGTGCTCATGAAATGATTGTCGATTTTAGAAAATTCAAACAAAAAGGTATTGAAGTTGTAGATATTGCAAAACGTTTGATGGACTATGGCTACCACGCACCTACTGTTTCTTTTCCTGTTGCAGGTACCCTTATGATTGAACCTACAGAAAGCGAAACTAAAAAGGAATTGGACAATTTTGTAAATGCCTTATTGGGAATCAAAAAAGAAATTGACGCCAAGGAAAGTCACGATGCAGCTTCTATTTTAAAGAATGCACCTCACACACAACAAATGTTGACCAATGATGTTTGGGAATTCGAATACAGCCGAAAGGAGGCAGCATTTCCGATAGAATCAATTGCTGACAATAAATTCTGGCCTGCCGTTCGACGTGTAGACGATGCATTTGGAGATCGCAATTTAATTTGTTCATGCAATCCTATCGAAGACTATATGTAAAAAAAAGCAGTAAGAAACAGAATTTGCGCCTTTGACACCGTATATTCGAAGTAAATCACTCATAGAAACACAAGAAAAAATGGTGAGAATCTGTGTTTCGATTGCTAAAAACATGTGAAAAACACAAAATTTTTATGAATCTTAAAAAATGCCAAACAAAAATGTTTGGCATTTTTGTTTTTAGCATCGTAAAATTATCATATTGAAACTTTGGCTTAAGTTCGAAAAAAAGTAAGGCGTTTCCTTCAATCTTTATTCCTAATATCTTATTTTTGCCGTCATACTTTGAATACTTATTAAAATTCATCATGAAAGAAATTACAAAAGAAACATACATCAATTGGTACAAGGACATGTTGTTCTGGAGAAAGTTTGAAGATAAGCTTGCTGCAGTATACATTCAACAAAAAGTAAGAGGGTTTTTGCACTTATACAACGGTCAAGAAGCTATCTTAGCAGGTGCATTGCACGTAATGAATCTAGAGAAAGACAAGATGATTACGGCATATAGAAATCACGTACAACCAATTGGAATGGGGGTTGACCCAAAACGAGTAATGGCTGAATTGTATGGAAAAGTAACAGGTACTTCGCATGGTATGGGAGGTTCTATGCACATTTTCTCAAAAGAAAAAGGATTTTATGGTGGTCATGGTATTGTTGGTGGACAAATTCCATTAGGTGCTGGAATGGCTTTTGGAGATAAATACCATAATACAGGTGGTGTTACTATCTGTTGTTTTGGTGACGGTGCCGCTCGACAAGGTTCTCTTCATGAGACTTTCAATATGGCCATGTTATGGAAATTACCTGTTGTATTTGTTGTAGAGAACAACGGATATGCTATGGGAACTTCTGTAGAACGTACTGCCAACCACGAAGATATTTGGAAATTAGGGTTAGGATACGAAATGCCATCTGGACCTGTAGATGCCATGAACCCTGTTAAAGTTGCTGAAGCTATGGAAGAAGCAATGGAAAGAGCACGTAAAGGCGATGGACCTACTTTTTTAGAAATGAAAACCTACCGCTACCGTGGACATTCTATGAGTGATGCACAACACTATAGAACGAAAGACGAAGTTGCAGAGTACAAAAAAATTGACCCAATTACGCAAGTATTGGACATTATAAAAGAGAACAATTACTTAAGCGAAGACGAAATCAAAGCTATTGACGCAGATGTAAAAGTTAAGGTTTCAGAATGTGAAAAGTTTGCTGACGAATCTCCTTACCCAGAAACACAACAATTATACGATGTGGTTTATGAGCAAGAGGACTATCCTTTCATCAAACCTGCTAAGTAAAATCTAAATATAAATATAACGTATAAGTACTATGGCTACAATTATTACAATGCCCCGTTTGAGTGATACAATGACCGAAGGTGTCGTTGCGAAATGGCTTAAAAACGTTGGAGATAAAATTGAAGAAGGTGATATCCTTGCAGAAATAGAAACAGATAAAGCGACTATGGAATTTGAGTCTTTTAATGAAGGGACCTTATTGCACATCGGCTTACAAGAAGGAGAAACAGCTCCTGTAGACGCTTTAATCGCAATTATAGGTGATGAAGGTGAAGATGTATCTGCATTGCTTTCTGGCGACGCTCCTGCAGCAACCGAAGAACCTGCTAATGATGCACCTGCTGAACCGACTCCAGCTGCTGAAGAAGTAGCTACACCAGCTGCGGCCGCTATTCCTGAAGGGGTTACTGTGGTTACCATGCCACGTTTGAGCGATACGATGACTGATGGAACTGTTGCTTCTTGGCTAAAGAATGTTGGTGATGAAGTATCAGAAGGTGATATTCTTGCTGAAATTGAAACAGATAAAGCTACTATGGAGTTTGAATCTTTTAACGAAGGTACGTTACTTTATATTGGCTTAAAAGAAGGTGAAACGGCTCCTGTAGATAGCCTACTTGCTATTATTGGTGTTGCTGGTACAGACGTTTCTGGCGTAGTTTCATCATTCCAAATTGGAGGGACTGCTGAGACACCTAAAGCTGAAGCTCCGAAAGCAGAAGCTACTCCTACTCAAGACAAACCAACTACGAAAGCTGCTAACAAAACGGCAAATCCAAGCGCAGCTAAAACGGTTAGCAATATTAAATCTGAAAACGGAAGAATTATTGCTTCTCCTTTAGCAAAAGCCTTGGCTGAAGAAAAAGGCATCAATTTAGCGAAAGTTGTTGGTACTGGTGAAGGTGGACGTATTGTAAAAACAGATGTGGAAAACTTTACAGACGTTGTGGTTTCTGACGCGCCTGCAGCTGCTACAGTTGCTGCTCCTGTTGGAGAAATCAGCCAAAAAGAAGTTAAGAATTCTCAAATGCGTAAAGCAATTGTACGTGCTTTGGACAACTCCCAAACTTCTGCGGTAAACTTCACCATTGGAATGGATATCAATATGGACAACGCAATGGCTTCTCGTAAGATAATCAATGCACTTCCAGATACTAAGGTGTCATTTAACGATATGGTTGTAAAAGCTTGTGCTATGGCTTTAAAATCACATCCACAAATTAACACAGAATGGACAGACGAACAAACTATTTATAACGAACATATCAGTATTGGTGTTGCCGTTGCAATTGAAGACGGTTTAGTAGTACCAGTGATTCCTTTTACTGATACAAAAAGTTTGACTCAAATTGGTGCTGAGGTAAAAGACAAAGCTATCAAAGCGAAAAATAAAAAGTTAACCCCTGCTGAAATGTCAGGATCTACTTTTACCGTTTCTAACCTTGGAATGTTTGGTGTGACTGAATTTACTTCTATCATCAACCAACCTAACTCCGCAATTTTATCTGTTGGAGGTATCTTCCAACAACCAATTGTAAAAGACGGAGAAATCACTATTGGGAACATCATGAAGTTAACACTTGCTTGTGACCATAGAACTATCGATGGTGCAGTAGGTGCTGCCTTTATGAACACCGTTAAGCAATACATTGAAAACCCAGTAACTATGCTTGCGTAAACTGGAGTATATCATTAAAAAAAAGACCATCAAAACGATGGTCTTTTTTTTTGAGATCATCTTTTACACACCAAGCCCCACGACTGATCTAAGCAATATAATTAAAGGGTTCTCTAGCATCTTCTGCTTGACCTCTTCTCTCTTATTCTTTAACTAGTTTTACGATAACTTTCGATTCTTTTGTTACCTTTAAAGGAACGAAACGAAAAACACAAATCTATTGAATCTTAAGTCAGAAAATCAAAAACATAGCAACCATGAGCCGAACAATTCAATCACTTTTAGACGAATACGGAGAAAGTCATAAAAACAGCACTAATAAATTCATTCACTGGATTTGTGTACCTGCCATTTTTTGGAGTATTGTTGCCCTACTCCATGCCATTCCAACCGGTTTTTTACAATACGTGCTTGGAAGTTCCCCATTCGCTAATTGGGCAGTTTTAACCTTGTCACTTGTTATTCTATATTATTGCTTTCTGTCCATTCCTCTAATGCTTGGCATGCTTGTCTTTGGTATTACCTGCATAGAAATTACCCAATTTGTGGTAAGAAATTTTGAAATGGCTTTGTGGAAAATTGCTCTAATAATCTTTTTAATTGCATGGATTGGCCAATTCTATGGACATAAAATAGAAGGCAAAAAACCATCTTTTCTAAAAGACCTACAATTTTTACTTATCGGTCCAGCATGGCTACTGAGTTTTATATACCTAAAACTGGGAATCAAATATTGAATTCTAAGAAAAACTGCAATATTGTCATTTCTGACGGCTTTAATTTTATGTTAAAAGCAAGAATAAAACATAAAAAACGCGACTAGAAACTGTATCTTTGAGCTATTATCCCCCAACATACACAAAACATGAACAAAATACTTTTATTATTAGTAACTATTCTATTTGTTGCCTGCGACACAACTACGAAATCTTATGTTAGCATATCTGGAAAGGTATCGAATTCACAAGAAAAAACACTCATCATTAAAAACGACAACTACACTAAGGAAATCACTATTAATGAAGATGGAACTTTCAATGATACGTTGCATTTAAAAGATTCCGAGAAACAAGCTTCTTATGAAGAAAGCTTTTATGGGGTTGCTTTAGGACAGGTACGTAGTTTTTCATTTTTACAAAATGGATATGACATTGAACTTACCATAGATGGAAATGAATTCATTTATTCTGGAAAAGGATCAGAAAACTCAAACTACATCAAAGAAAAAATAGAGCTTAGTAAAGAATTCATGAACATTCAAGCCTATTTTTCTTTAGAACAAGCAGCTTTTGACAAGAAACTAGCAGAAGCTAAATTGGCTTTTGATGGCGTTTTAGACAAATACAAAACATCCTTGAATACTGATTTTGCCGATGCTGAGGCCAAAAGTAATGTTGATTTTTATAAAATTCTTGAAGAAAATTACACAAAACAAAATGCTATTAGTAGCGCAACAAAAAAAGGAAGCCAATCGCCTAAGTTTACTAATTTTGAAAATTACAAAGGAGGCACTACTTCATTGGACGATTTAAAAGGGAAATATGTGTATATTGATGTTTGGGCAACTTGGTGCGGACCTTGCAAAAGAGAAATTCCGTTCCTACAAACATTAGAGAAAAAGTTTCACGGTAAGAACATTGAGTTTGTTAGTATTTCAATCGACAAACCACAACAGCATGAAGCTTGGAAAAATATGATTGCGCAAAAGAATATGAGCGGTATTCAATTGTTCGCAGGAGAAGACCAAAGCTTTGCTCAAGCCTATCAAATTTCTGGTATCCCTCGATTTATTTTAATAGATCCTGAAGGAAAGATTGTGAATGCAAATGCTCCAAGACCTTCCAACCCAAGTTTGGAAACTGTATTTACTGAATTGGGTATTTAAATTATAGAATCGAACCTAAAAAAAGGAAAACAATCAATTGTTTTCCTTTTTTGTTTTAAGAAAGCTGCCTCAATAGGATTTATTTTTTATCATCCGTTTCAATCAATAAATTAAGCAAATTTCACAGACTTGGCTGGACTAATTTTTGTTATGATATAAGACGGTACTAGCAGCATCAATAGACAAAGAAACAGGGTTCCAACATTCAGGATCAATACATGCCATATATTTATGTATACTGGCGCCTCACTCACATAATACGTTTCAGGGTTTAATGTAATAATTCCAAAATATTGTTGCACGAATAACAAAGTCAATCCAACAACATTCCCTATTAGCAAACCTCTAAATATTAAATAGGAGGCATTATAAAGAAACAACTTACGAATACCCCAATTCGAAGCACCTATAGATTTTAAAACCCCTATCGTTTGTGTACGCTCTAAAATCAACACCAACAAAGCCGTAATCATATTGATACCGGCTACTAAAATCATTATCGCTATTATTACTATAATATTTGTATCAAATAACTTTAACCAATCAAAAATCGCAGGAAATAACTCTACTATAGTTCGGCTATCTAAAGAAGCATCAATTTCCGTGTATATTTCCCTTCCTTTCTCTTTTATTTCATCAAAATCATCTAGAAAAACTTCAAATCCTCCCACTTGATCGGCATGCCATTTGTTCATTTTTTGAATATGACGCATATCGCCAATGACAACGCTTTCATCAAACTCCTTAAAACCAGAATTATAGATCCCCACTACCTTAAAAACACGTCGATTTGGCAAACTCGTGGGGTTGTCCTTCATAAAATAGGTGTCAAACTCACTACCAATGACTAACCCCAATCGATCTGACAGTAATGTAGAAACTAAAACATCTTTACTTAGAGTATTATTGAAGTTAGGGACGCTACCAGCAATAAGGTATTCTTCGATCCCTGACCAATTATAATTATCTCCAACTCCTTTTAAAACAACTCCTTCAAAATCAGTTGCAGTTCTAATCAAACCTGCTTTTGAGGCAAATTCCTGAATGTACTTAACGCCTTCTACTTCCGAAAAATCAGGGTAAAAATTTTGTTTGATAAAAATAGGGTTCTGCGTCGATTCAGAATTATTATTGTCGAAATTAGAAATTTGCACATGTCCTTTAAACACCGAAATTTTCTCTCTTATTTTATGTTGCAGTCCTATTCCAGTTGCTACCGTAATCAACATCATGACCATACCTAGCGCAATAGCAGTGATTGCAATTTTTATTATTGGTGATGATACACTACTTTTATGTTTTTTAGTAGCTGTAAAACGTTTGGCTAAGAATAATTCGTAATTCAATTTAAAAATCTAATGTTGAAATTCAAAAATACATATATTTTTTTGGTATCGGGTAGAAAGTATCAGGTATTAGGAAATAGTCATTCAAGCCATTCGATTCAATTCTTTCTTTTCATTTTTTGTTGTCTATGCTTGAATGCTTGCATTGCTCAGAACTCAGAAAAAACACCAACTGTTGGGGCAAATCGTATTGAGCTATATCTCGACGAACTGAGCAGCAAGAAAATTGGAATCGTTGCCAATCAAACCTCCGTGATTTTTAAGAAATCTTTACAAAGTAACTACACCCATATTGTTGATTCCTTACTAGCTCATAACATCGATATTCAAAAAGTATTTTCACCCGAACACGGTTTTAGAGGAAAAGCGGATGCTGCTGAACATGTAGCCAATGGAATAGATACTAAAACAGGATTGCCAATCATTTCGTTGTATGGAAAAAACAAAAAACCTAGCTCCGAACAACTCAAAGGATTAGAGCTTGTTGTTTTTGACATTCAAGATGTAGGAGTACGGTTTTACACCTATATTTCCACCTTGCACTATGTTATGGAAGCTTGTGCGGAAAACAACATTCCTGTAATCGTACTAGACCGTCCAAATCCAAACGGACATTATATAGATGGACCAACATTAGACCTAAAGCACAGAAGTTTTGTAGGAATGCACCCTGTTCCACTAGTCTATGGAATGACCATTGGCGAATATGCCCAAATGATTAATGGAGAAAATTGGTTAAAAAACGGAATCCACTGTACTCTTAATGTGATTCCTCTAATGGATTATACACATAATTCTAGTTACCATCTCCCTATCCGCCCCTCACCAAACTTACCAAACGATCGTGCAATTAACTTATACCCTAGTCTTGGCTTTTTTGAAGGCACTACTATTAATGCTGGTCGCGGCACAGAAAAACAATTTCAGCAATACGGAGCACCTTGGTTTCCAGAATCCGATTTCCGCTACACCCCTGTATCAAACTTTGGATCGAAATACCCTAAACACAAAAATAAACAATGCTATGGTGTAGACCTTAGCAACCAACAAAGAATCTCAAACGTGGAGCTCAAATGGTTAATAGATGCCTATAACAAAACGGATTCCCCGAAATCATTCTTTGGAAACACCTTTACTATCCATGCCGGAAATGAGACTTTACAAAATCAAATTGAAAATAGAATGTCAATTTCTGAAATTCAGCAATCATGGCAGCCAGACTTAACTTTGTTTAAAGTTCAGCGCGAAAACTATTTAATTTATAAATAGTATTCATAAAATTTCATATCTTTAATTTTAAACAAATTGATTTAAAACCCCTCCCATACTATGAAAACTCTAAAAACTCATTTTATTTATGTAATTACTGTTCTTTTTTCAATAGGAACAATGGCACAGCAAAAATCGACAACACTTATAACCAATGTAAACGTTTGGGATGGAAAAGCAGCAGCAGTCGTTGCAGCCGATGTCTTGATTGAAGACAACATCATTACCGAAGTAAAACCGGGAATTACAGCCCCTGAAAATGCCATTATTATTGATGGTAATGGTGGTACATTAATCCCTGGATTGATTGATATGCACGCTCATTTAGCTATTCAAGAAGGAATGCTGGTTGGTAGAGATGGCTATGACCAAATGGCAATGGGTGCCCGTACAGGAAAAGACATGATGGGCTATCTAGACCAAGGTTTTACAACTGCTAGAGATGCTGGAGGAAATATTTTAGGTATTGCTAAAGCTGTTAACAATGGACTTATTCCTGGGCCAAGACTCTTTCCATCAGGCGCATTTTTAAGTCAAACTGGCGGTCATGCTGACACAGGTTCTTTCAATGACGAGATGGGAGCAACTGACCCATTAGAATACCATGGTTTCGGCTATATTGCAGATGGCGTTGCAGAAGTGCAAAAAGCGGCAAGAATGAACCTTAGAGCAGGAGCTACACAAATAAAAATAATGGCCGGAGGGGGTGTCGCTTCTGAATTTGACCCAATTCACACCACTCAGTATTCATTAGAAGAAATGAAAGCGGCAGTTGGAATTGCAAATGACTATGGAACATATGTACTTGCTCACGCCTATCACGATCGTTCTGTAAACCGTTGTATCGATGCTGGAGTAAAAGTAATCGAACATAACTTTTTGGTTTCAGAAAAGACCATTAAAAGAATGAAGAAAGAAGAAGTGGCCTTATCAGCTCAAGCTGTCATGTCATTGGTTGCGTTTGCCGCCCCTGAAAAAATAACCTTCTTCTCAGCAGATCAAAAAGCAAAAGCTTCTAGGGTGTACAAGGGTGCTAAACAAATGTTTGGTTGGGCTCAAAAGCACGATTTGATTATTGTTACCGGTGGAGACATGTTTGGCCCATCCTATACGGGTGCCCAAGCTACAAATATTACCGCCTTAGTTGATCTTTTAGGCTGGGACCCAGTGTACGCTCTTAAAACAGCTACCTCAAATGCAGGACATGTATTGAGCTAGTCAGGTGGTATGAATCCTTATAAATATGGAAATATTGGTACGGTTGCCAAAGGTTCCTACGCAGATCTAATTATTGTTGATGGAAACCCATTAAAAGACATTAAACTTATAGAGGATTATAATAAAAACTTCAAACTTGTTATGAAAGATGGACAAGTTTGGAAAAACGAATTGAAATAAGAAAACTATATATTATTAAAAGTAATCTTAGCCATTTTTTGCTGAGATTACTTTTTTTATTCTGAACAGCCCTATCCTTTTAATTCCAATCCTATGAAAAAAACAATACCTTTTCTATTTTTTATAGCAACCCTTACTTTGTATTCCCAGAACGCTAAAGATACAGACACTAAAAATAAATTAGCGGGTCCAAACCAGGTAGACAATCAACTTTCTGAAGACCGTGAAGTCAAAGCCTCTTTTTTTGAATTGGGTTTTTTAGACAATTATTTTACGGCTAAATCTAAACTAAAGGAAAAATCGGGATTTGATTTCGGTATTGACTACTCTTCTGTGTATTTCTCTGCTAACGAAAGCCTTGGAGAAACGAATAGCGGGGCAGGTATGGTACGATTGTATGGTTCATGGGAACTCGTCAATAGAGGTAAAAAAAACAACGGTGCCTTTATCTACAAAGTTGAACACAGACATAAATATACTGACATTACGCCCAAAAATTTCGGTTTTGAAATGGGATATGTAGGTATGCAAGTACCTGCTTTTAATGAAGACGAGTTTCGAATGACCAATTTTTATTGGCGTCAGCGACTGTATGACGGTAAACTATCTTTTGTAGCTGGACTTTTGGATGCTACAGATTATGTTGATGTATATGCTTTGGCGAGCCCCTGGACAGGTTTTATGAATTTTCAGTTCAGTACCGGGTCGCAATCAATATACATTCCAAATGATGCCGCTCTTGGCCTCGCTGTAGGTGCCTACTTATCGGATAAGATATATACCATTGCAAGTATTAGTGATGCAGGTGCTAACCCTACTAAGCCCTTTCAAAGTTTTGAAACTTTTTTTAGTAATAATGACTATTTTAAAAGTATTGAATTGGGCTATGTAACATCGAGTAATCGATTCTTTCAAGATAACATACATATCACCTATTGGCACTCTGATGGTAGCGATGTAACAGCATCTCTTCCTGGATGGGGGGTAGCGTTTTCAGCTACACATCACTTTGGCAATAATTTGCATCCTTTTATTAGGGGTGGTTATGCAAAAGACGGTGGTACACTGCTTCAAAAATCTTTAGTAATTGGAACAGGGTATTCCACACCGAAAAATCAAAACACCATTGGCTTTGCTGTTGGCTGGGGAGAAGTAAACGAGACAAGTTTTGGTACTGGACTCGATGATCAAATCACCGCAGAATTGTTTTATAAAATAAACCTTTCGAAACGAATTGTCTTTACACCAGACCTTCAATATCTCATAAATCCTGCTTTAAATCCAAACAGTTCTTCTATTTTTATATGGGGAATTAGAGCAAGAATTGCCATCTAAATCACCAAATTTTTTCGATTTAAACTGTTGTAAAACACATTATAAAAATCATTAAAGCACTACAGGTGTTAAAAAACACAAATCATTAACGCAAAGCGTTTTAAACAATAAAACCTCAACCATAGGTGTAAGTTACAACTGACTCATTCCTTAGCTTAATTCTTTGCAATCGCACTTGGTATTCTAATTTTTCAGCAACTAGTATTAATGTAAATTTTTCAAGTTGTGTGTTTACTTTTAAGAAATCCGTAAACTTGTTGGTAAGAAATTTATCCTGAAATTCAAATGTATCGAAATCATCTTTATTAGATTCAAATACATCATAATCTAATCCAGGTATTAATTCTATCCGAATTTGGCACACTTTTTCATCCATAGTCGCCGTACAATTTTTAGCAAAAAACTGTTTTTCAGAAATAGTATCTCCGTAAAAAGTGGCAAAAAATTTGGTGGCTCTTATCAATTCCATAGACTCTAAATTTTACAAACCTTCCCTCCTTTTTCAAGGTTTATTTAAATTTTGTTTCCTTGCTAGACTTTCCTCCGAGCGGAATTGCTTTCTTCAACTTTTCAATTATTGAAAATGTTGCAGGGCAAATTTCAGCATTTTTCACAGTCAAATCCGTTATCTGAATAAATTTCTTTCTGTTGGTATGTGGATATTCACTGCACGCTTTTGGCCTAACGTCATATATTGTACAAGAATTATCTACTTCATCTAGAAAATGACAAGGAACCGATTGCAAGACATAAAAATCATCTGAATCACGTTCTAAAAACTGATCCATAAATTGTATTTCCTTCATCTTAAAATGCTTTGAAATACGTTGAATGTCCTTTTCCGTAAATATGGGACTCGATGTTTTACAGCAATTGGCACAACTCAAACAATCTGTCTTTGCAAATTCCTCTTCATGCAAGTCACGCATGGTTATATCCAAGGTTTTTGGCACCCTACGTTTTAAACGTTGAAAGTATTTCCTCGTTTCTTTTTCAACTTCCTTAGCGTCTTTGGCTAATGTTAGCAGTCTTTTATCAATTTCCATAAAACAAAGATAGTGCTATTTTATATACAATGGGAAGACAATGAGCAATAGCCCTGTCCTCCTCTAGCGGAAATGAGCTACTACAACACGTTTAGTTCCTCCTTAACTCTTGAACTGCTCTTCTACTTCAAATAAAAACTTAAAATTCACGCCTTAAAACTCAAATCTTCATACCTTTGATTTTAAAATTAAAAACACGCTTTTGAGACAGCTTATCACAATCGTAGGACCTACAGCTATTGGAAAAACATCGTTAAGTATTGAACTAGCTAAGCACTATAACGCACCAATTATTTCATGTGATTCGCGTCAATTCTATAAGGAGACCAAAATTGGAACAGCGGTACCTACCGAGGAAGAACAAGCTCAAGCACCTCATTATTTTATTCAAAACAGATCCATTTTTGAAGATTACAATGTTGGGCAGTTCGAACGCGATGCTTTAAAAGAAATTGAAACCTTATTCGAAACAAATGATGTTATCATCTTGGTAGGTGGTAGTGGCTTGTATGTAGATGCTGTTTTAAAAGGCTTAGACTATTTTCCTGACATTCCACCTAGAATTCGAGAAAGCCTTAACCTTAGATTGAAGGAGCAAGGATTGGAAACCCTCCAGTTAGAACTCAAAAAACTAGATGTCGAAACCTATAACAGCATTGCTCTTGACAATCCGCATCGTGTTATAAGAGCGTTGGAAGTTTGTATTGGTTCAGAAAACACCTATTCCTCCTATAAAAACAAACCTAAGACGCCTCGAAATTTCAACACAATCAAAATCGGTCTGAATGCCGAAAGACAAATTATTTACGATAGAATCAACCAACGCGTAGACATCATGATGGAAGACGGCCTGCTTGAAGAAGCTGAAATGGTTTACCCTCACAAAGCATTAAACGCTCTTCAAACTGTTGGCTACAGGGAGCTTTTTTCTTATTTCGACGGTGCAATCTCTTTAGATTTTGCCATTGAAGAAATTAAAAAAAACACACGAAGATTTGCGAAACGACAACTGACATGGTTTCAAAAGGACAAGGAAACAATTTGGTTCGACTATTTAACAAAAGTTGAAACAATCATACAATCGATAGAAAAACAAATTTCAAATCGATCTTAAAACAACACTTATTTAGATATGGCTACACTTCCCAAAATTATTGAAAGTAGTAAAAAAATTAGATTTCAAGATTGTGATCCTTTCAATCATTTAAACAACGGACGCTACGTAGATTATTTTATCAATGCCCGTGAAGATCAACTGTTAGAGAATTACAATATCGATTTGTTTAAAATCGTAAAAAATGAAGGTTTAGGCTGGGTTGTTTCCAACAATCAAGTAGCTTATTTAGTTCCTGTTTTTACTATGGAAACGGTTGTCATTGAATCGCAACTTATTCGATATTCACCAAAACACCTTCAAGTAGAAATGAGAATGTGGAATGCAGACAAAACCATCTTAAAATCGATTGCCTGGTTTGGGTTTGTTCCTTTTAATTTAAGAACGAATAAAGTAATGATTCACACGGACTCATTTATGTCACTATTTAAAGAGGTGCTATTGGAAGTTCCTGAAAGCAACTTCGAAGAACGTGAAATGTATTTTAGATCGCTGAGAAGAAAAAAATAACACTTAATATTTAAGAATACAACAAGCTAATTATTTCTGCGCTCCAACAACTAAAATTTAGTTTGAATCCCTTCATTGGATTTGACAACTTTACTTATATTTGCGTCGATATTAAACAGATTTAAAATGAATAGCATACAAGACTTTAAAGAGTACGTACAAAACATAACTTCACAAACTTCTTACGCAAAGCCGTTGGCTTTTGGATTGGGAATTAGAAGAGCTAAAGGAACTAAAACCCTAGATGTGAACTACCCGTTAATTAACTGGGACACCGCTTTTGGAACTGCTGCGTTGTTACAAGATGTAACAGGTTACACATCGAATTCGAATGGTTTTACAAGTGTGAGCAAGGAACAATTAGAAACGGCCTATGCGAATTTTGCGGCTTTCCATAACGAAGTTGAAAAGCACCCAAATATTGTTGTTATCAAACAATTGCTCGACAATTATAATCAGCCTCAAGCTTACCAAGAAATTGATGTAGTTGCATTTTTCTTATTCGACAAAGATGTAGCTGTTGAAAACGCTGTAGAAGGCTATTTTAAATTGCAATGCTTGTCGCAATTACATGTGAAGCCACATGGATTGAGCTTAGAAGGCGTGTTTGGAAAACTAAACAATATTGCCTGGACAAACCAAGGTCCTATTCTTCCTGAAGATTTGAGTGAAGAACGTATCAAAGCGACTTTTAAAGGAAAAACTTTGAATGTGACTCATGTCGATAAATTCCCTTATATGGTAGACTATCACGTACCAAACGGAGTTCGTATAGCTTCTGCTTCGCAAGTAAGATTGGGTGCCCATGCAGCTGAAGGAACCACGGTTATGCCTGCTGGTTACATCAATTTCAACGCAGGAACCTTAGGGAATGCTATGATTGAAGGACGTGTCTCTGCAGGGGTTGTTGTTGGACACGATTCTGATTTAGGTGGTGGAGTTTCAATTATGGGAACTTTATCTGGCGGAAATAAAAATGTAATTTCAATTGGAGATAAGTGTCTACTAGGTGCAAATTCAGGAACAGGAATTTCACTTGGTTTCGGTTGTACAATTGCTGCTGGCGTTTATGTTACTGCTGCTGCAAAAGTATGGTTGTATGACGAAGACAAAAATCCAATTGACATTAATGGGAACAGCGTTTCTGAAGGTGAAAACATCGTTAAAGGTGCCGAACTTAATGGCAAAGATAAATTGTTATTCTTACTAGACAGTACAAATGGTCATTTGACATGTAGACCCAACCCAAAAACAATTGAGCTGAACGCAAGTTTACACGTAAAAAACGATTAAACACACTGCTAATTTCATAACGAACTAACTGCCGGAGGACTTTGATCTTTCGGCAGTTTTTTTTTGATAATCATTTTTCTAAACCGAATAGGAAACTAGCTTTTCCAGCACTTGGCTTTATGATAATTGTCATAGTTTTAAAATAGGAATTAAGAGTACTTTGTATCCAATTTTTAAGACAAACCTAATGCAAAAGAAAAAACCTATTCACTCTTTCCATATACCCGTTATGGGATTGGCATTTACCGTAGACAGCCCAATCAAAGTAGCTCAATATGGCATTTCCTCAGTGGTCTCTATTGTCGATGATATTCTTATTGAAAAAATGAATGCTTTTTACAGCAAGGAATACAACTTACCTTTTCAGACCTATGGCAACAAGGATATTGACGCAAGAGCCAAAAGAATTACCTCATACCTAAATAATGTTGACACTATTGTCAAACAAAAATTCAAAGAATTCAAACTGTCTTTATCTGAAAAAAAAGAGGTGCTTGAAAACTTTTTAGAACTCCTTCCAGAGTTTTCTGAACTCAAGAACAATCTTCTAAACTTGATTGAAAAAAATAGTTCAAAAGAAGTCCTTCAAAAATGGATTCAAGACAATTTAAGTCCGGGCAACATCGATGTTAACATCATGACAAAGCTAGACAACGAAAGGTATCAAAACAACGAGCAACTTCCGGCTATGTATAATGATGCTCATACCGCATTAAAAGGTTTTGCAGAGAGTACATTACAATCTTCCATTGTATTATCTGCAGGCATGAACCCAAGACTGTACAGCTATTTCGAAAACTTTGAAGATTTTTATCCTACGAAACAAGACATACTCAGCAAAAAAATAATTCTTAAGGTAAGTGATTATAGATCCGCAATGATTCAAGGTCAATTCTTTGCAAAAAAGGGACTTTGGGTTTCTGAATACAGAATCGAATCTGGATTGAACTGTGGCGGACACGCCTTTGCTACGGAAGGACTCTTATTAGGCCCTATTTTAGATACTTTTAAAGAAAACAAAGAAGATTTAATCACAAAAACTTTTGAAACCTACACGAAAGCTTTGGAAGCAAAAGGGAAATATATACCCTCTACTCCATTGTCATTAGACATTACGGTTCAAGGTGGGGTTGGAACTGCAGATGAACATCAGTTTCTACTAGATAAATACAAAGTTGACTCCATAGGGTGGGGCTCTCCTTTCTTATTAGTTCCTGAAGCCACAACTGTAGATACTGAAACTAGAACTATTCTTGAGAAAGCGAAAGAAAAAGACCTATACCTTAGTAACATTTCACCTCTTGGTGTTCCATTTAACAGTGTACGCAATTCCACGAATGAACAGTACAAAACGGAGCGTTTAAAACAAGATAAAATTGGTAGCTCTTGTCCGAAGAAATTTTTGGCTTCAAACAAAAAATATACTGAAAAATCTGTGTGTACGGCTTCACAAAAGTTCCAACAGCTCGAAATAGACAATTTAAAATCTGAAAACCTATCTCCTGAGTCTTACCGAGCAAAGTTTGACAAGATTACCGAAAAATCATGTCTCTGTATTGGACTTGCTAACGCAGGACTTATAGAAACTAAAAACGAGGCTAAAGAGGTGCAACAAGGTGTTTTGGTATGCCCTGGTCCTAACCTAGCTTATTTTGACAAAAAGTTATCATTAAAATCCATGGTCCAGCATATTTACGGAAAAACAGATGTTTTAGGAAGTACTGTTCGCCCACATATGTTCGTAAAAGAATTGGAAATGTATGTAAACTATTTCAATGATAAACTAGCAATTTTCGTAAATTCACCAGACAAGAAACAAGAAAAATACCTGAATAAATTCCATAAAAATCTGATGGAAGGAATTCAATATTATCTAGAGGTATTCGAAAGCAACAAAAACAAACTTGCTATTGAGCGCCTCAAAACAAACATTCAGTCTATATAGTTTTTAGAAGTATTCAATCTATCAAAAATCATCAATAAATATTATTGATGGTTTTTTTTTAGTATATTTGGCCATCCCCCTAAGTGAAGACAATGCCAATTTCGAATAAATTAAACGCTCTATTCCCTACTCCATCAAAAACGAGTAAACGCGCATCTTTTTATAAGAATTTCACTTCAAAGTACGACCCACTGTATTTCGATAAACAATTGAATCTCAACAACAGAGTTATCATTTATAGCAAAACGCTTCGCTTTAATAGTCTTACGCATTTCGGAACAGAATTGAATGATTTTAAAAAGCAATATGGCAAACCTGTTTTCAATATTTTATCCGACTATAATTTTAATGTTCGCACTTTAGTATATAAAACCAAAATTGCTGGAGTTAGTTGTAGAGCCAATCTAATTTTCTACAAAGAGAAGTTGATATTATTTAATTATGTCTTTAACAAGCTCTCCAAAAGAACGCATCGAATGGTGTGCCAATACGCCACTTCTAAGTTTGGTTTTAAATTTGATCAAGATGACTATATTTTGGTAGATTCTTTTAACAACCGACTTTTAATTGACAGAAATGATACTGAAATCATCTTTAATTTTTACAGTGCTTTAAATAAAATACAGGCATCCTTTGAAAAAAATTATGGGACTACCAAACTTATTTCGTTCCAAGAGAAGACTGAAAGGCAGTCAAAAACGAGTTGAACAACCTAAGAACTAAAAGAAATAAACTGCTTTATCAAGATATTAACTACCTTTGCAGCACTATGCAAAAAAAGATCAACATACAAAATAAAAAAGCGCGTTTTGAATACGAAATCCTAGACAATTACACTGCTGGAATTCAATTAACTGGTACTGAAATAAAGTCAATCAGGGAGAGCAAAGCACGCATTACAGAAAGCTTTTGTGAGTTTAATGATAGAGGCGAGCTATTTGTTGTGAACATGTACATTGAAGAGTACATCTACGGTCATGCGTACAACCATAAACCTAAAAGTGAAAGACGACTCCTACTCAACAAGAAAGAACTAAAAAAACTTGAAAAAGAAGTTAAAAATGTTGGACTTACTATTGTGCCTCTTAAATTATTTTTAACAGACAAGGGTTGGGCTAAATTACATATAGCGCTTTGTAGAGGTAAAAAACTACACGACAAAAGAGAAGCAATAAAAGACAGAGACAACAAAAGGGATTTGGCCAGAATTAAAAAGAACTTTTAACCCATCTATTTTTTGAATTGCAATAAACAAAATCAATTGACATGAGATTTCTAGGGCTTCTCGGTATTTTCATGCAATTAATACGTTGGAGAAATTTAATGATAATAGCCAGTTGTCAGGCTTTATTTTACTTTTTAATACTACAAAAAAACACATCATTTGACTTTTCGGAGCACATGCCTTTTTTTACATTGTGCTTTTCCACACTTTTTATTGCTTCAGGTGGTTATGTCATTAATGATATTTATGATATCGAATGTGATCAAATTAACAAACCTAATAGCGTTTATTTCCCAAATCCTTTTTCAATAAAATTTGGCATGAGAACCTATGCCGTTTTAAGTAGTTTCGGTTTTTTGCTAGCGACTTGGTTTTCTCTGCAAATAGGTCAGCTGTTATGGACACTGCTTTTTGCTGCAATTATTTTATTACTCTATTTATATTCAAAACTATTTAAGCGTATCCCCTTTTTAGGGAATTTGACAATTGCAATGCTTACAGCCAGTAATCTTTTAGTTTTATTGCTCTTACCAATACATCCAAAAGCACCTACTCAATTACTCTATACATTTTCATTTTTTGCCTTTGCCATAAATTTAATTCGAGAAATGGTTAAAGATTTAGAAGATGCGAAGGGGGATTATAATGTTGGCATGAATACACTACCTATAGTTCTAGGCCAAGCTCGAAGCATTAAATTCATTTTACTACTTTGCGGGATTTTTGGCTATTTTTTGATTCGGTTTTTAATTGATGACCTTAAGAACAACTATTGGGTACAATTCTATTATTTATCTTTTATACTAACACCCTATGTATATTTCTGCTATCACCTTTTCTCTGCTAGACACTCAAAACAATTCCATAGGTTAAGCAGTCTATTAAAATGGATTCTTATCTTTGGATTGCTATTAATTACTTTACTATGTTAAATACTTTACTAGAGCAGTATAATGTTATATTAGCCTCCGGTTCACCCAGAAGACAACAATTTCTAAAGGACCTCAATATTCCACATCGAGTTCAGTTATTCGATGTAGAGGAAATTTATTCTGACACACTCACAAAGGAAGAAATTCCGGCATATTTGGCAACATTAAAAGCAAGTCCTTTTGATGCCATTCTCAAACAGAATGAACTGGTAATTACTTCCGACACCATTGTATGGCATAAAGACAAGGCGCTTGGAAAACCCAAAGATGCCAAAGAAGCTTTTCAAACTCTAAAAACATTGTCGGGATCCATGCATGAAGTTATCACTTCCGTTTGCGTGAAAACTGTCAAAAACGCCACGGTACTCACGGACAGTACTAAGGTGTATTTCAGTAATTTAACAGATGAAGAAATTCAATTTTATATCGACACTTATCAACCATTCGACAAGGCAGGTAGTTATGGAATTCAGGAATGGATTGGTTATATTGGCGTTGAAAAAATAGAAGGAAGTTATTTTAATGTGATGGGGCTCCCTATTCATAAGTTATACCAACACTTAAAATCATTGGAAGGTTTTTAAAACACGTTGGGCTAGATTGCTTTTTTTTCGAATGACATTAGCATTGAAATACTACCTATTATTTTAACATTTGAATCTCTATAAAGCATCGTAAAACAAAATAAAAAACGGCAAAAACACAACTGTTTTAAGTCTTTTTGCTCTTTTAAAAAAAAGAGGGGAATTACAATCTTAAAACTATATAAAATTAGTACTTTTGTTTGCGATTAATAACACACATTTTAAAATGAAAAAATATACGTTTACCGAGAAGAAAGATACGCGTTCTGGATTTGGAGCAGGATTGGCTGAATTAGGAAGAACAAACCCAAATGTAGTTGCACTATGCGCTGATTTGATTGGTTCTTTA
>Ga0206125_10001997_pt1 | contig 22365 bp, 17 predicted proteins | sample Helgoland_Spring_4_FD_148598 | JGI IMG/M metagenome (GOLD analysis project Ga0206125, IMG submission 148598) | Pelagic subsurface seawater microbial communities from Kabeltonne, Helgoland, North Sea - Helgoland_Spring_Bloom_20160331_1 | ecosystem: Environmental > Aquatic > Marine > Epipelagic ... | reverse complement strand
CGCAGAGTCGACTGCTCCAGTTTACCCTCTCAGCCCTTTATTACGCCCCTGGGTGCAAGTCTGTTTCTTCACTTGCCCAGAGGGCAACCAGTTAAGTCACCCTTCGCTTCGTTCCGGGCAAACCGCAGACGGTTTACCCCCGACTCATTGCATTCGCTACCCTTACGGCGGGGCTCAGAAGCATCTTTGCACTGTCGTGCTTCGTCAGGTCTCCCAACTCTCAGCCCCTTACTACTTTTATACTTCCAACTTTCCCACACCAGCAACGCTGGTCCCACCTCCTTATTCACTTTGTTCATTTTTTCTTGAACAAAGCGACGATCGTCTGCATCTTCGCAACTTTCCGCTAAGGCTTTCCCTTATGCAATGCAACTCTCTCCAGTTCCGCTGGCCCCTTTTTCGTCGCTGCGCAGCCCCGCGACCAATGGCGGAAGCGTGCTTAGGCGCTAGTTGAAAAAGTGAATGACTGCTGGTGAATCGCGCCTTCCTGTGTCGAGCCAGCTGTTCAGCTACCACGTCGCCCTTGAGCGCAGCTGCGATATGGACAAGCCGCGTAATCTGGCGAAACCCGTGCAGGTCGAGTCAGAGGGTGAAATAATAGATATAATACTATGAAAATTTTATTAACAGGCTGTGCCGGTTTTATCGGTTCACATACGCTGGAGCGCTTTCTGGCGGATGGGGATGACCTTATCAGTATTGATGATTTCGATCCATTCTACTCGAAGTCCCTGAAGACGCGAATATAACCAATGTTAAAGATTTTTAATGGCTTTGGCGCACCCTGTTATATAGATTTATGCAAGATTCTGTCCGAGTTGCGGTAAACACTGCCGTTCAGTACGTGAAAATGGCAATCACAGTGGTGGTCGCCTTAATATCCACGCGGATCATACTTGGAGCGCTTGGAGAGTCTGACTATGGAATATTCAGCTTGGTTGCTGGTGTAATTGCCATGCTGACATTTTTAAATGCTGCACTAGCGGTCTCAGTTCAACGCTATTTGTCTTATCACATAGGTAAGGGTGACACTCAAGAGGTGTCTAAGGTGTTTAATGTTGGGGTCTTGATGCACTTTTTACTCGCAATTATACTTGTGGTTCTAGTCGAGGTCTCCGGTTTAATACTCTTTGAGCATGTATTAAATATTCCTGCCGGAAGGTTAGAAGCGGCGAAGACGGTTTTTCATTTCATGGTGTTTGCTTCGTTTGTTACGATCATTTCGTCCTCTTTTGATGCCTTAATTGTCGCCCATGAGCATCTATTAATGATGTCGGTCGTGGACATTTTAGTCGCGCTTCTTAAGTTAGTCGGCGCGATTTGCCTGCTATATATTAGTCACGAAAAACTAGTGGTTTATGGCTTTTTGATGTCTCTGATCGTACTGGTTAGTTTTATGATTAAGTTTGTCTGGTGTAAATTAGTATATAGGCATCAAAAGCTTGATTTGAGCCAATCATTAGATCGTAAATTATTTAGGGAATTGGCGGGTTTTGGTGGTTGGAATGCATTTGGCTCTTTTTGTACGATCGGCCGAGTGCAAGGCTGCGCTATTATTATAAACAGTTTCTATGGTGTAGTCGTTATCGCCGCCTTCGGTATAGCGAATATGGTTAATGCACAGCTATACTTTTTCTCTGAGTCTTTGTTGCGCGCGTTTAATCCGCAGATTGTTAAAAGTGAAGGAGCTAGTGATCGCAATAAGATGCTGAGACTGTCAAAGTTGGCGGCTAAATTGTCATTTTACTTGATGGCGATGGTGTCTCTTCCCGTTATGATTGAAATGCCATTACTATTGCGGTCTTGGCTCGGTGAAGTTCCAGAGGGAACGATCTTATTTTGTCGTCTCACCATTATCATCACTTTAATTAGACAGCTTAGCTCAGGGATCGTCGCTGCTCTTCAAGCGATTGGTGAAATTAAATATTATCAAATTTTCGTCGGAACTTTGCTGCTGCTGGTGTTGCCATGCGGGTGGTTCGTTCTGTATCTAGGATTTCAACCATATTCAATTCTAGTTGTGGCTTTGGTTTTAGAGGTAATTGCATTTTTTATTCGATTACAGCTGTTGGGGTTCTATGCCTCTTTTTCGAAGTGGGAATATGCCAGTAGCTTGCTTCTTCGCGTCGTAATTCCAGTTTCGCTTTCGGCCGTGGTGTCAATCCTGCCTTTGCATGTTATGGGTGAGAGTATTTTTAGGTTATTTATTGTAATGTCTGTGTCAGTGCCTGTTTCTGGTCTCTTAATGTACAATTTGGGACTAAGCTCTGATGAGAAAGATCGTTTCGTTGGGATGGTGCGTAGCGTTGTTGCAGTTGCACGTTGCAAATTGCTTTGGCTGAAGTAGGACGCATTATCGTATGGTCCAAATGGCAAAGGCGATAGGCGGAGTTCGAGTCGACAGTCATGGATGCGGCGTCTACGGAAGGTTAGTCATAAGCAATTTTTTTAAGTATGTTTGTTAGTTGCGCTCGGGTGTATGTGGTATGAAAGAAATCAAAGAATTTAAATACAGGCCGGAAGTTGATGGTCTGCGTGCAATCGCGGTGCTGGCGGTAGTTATGTTTCATGCAGGTTTGGGGATTCCAGGCGGCTATGTCGGCGTCGATGTCTTTTTTGTAATTTCCGGATACTTGATCACGACTTTAGTCGTTCGTGACTTAGTCAATGGAAGATTCACGATGTTAGACTTCTGGCATCGTCGAATTAAGAGAATATTTCCTGCGCTTACAGTTATGGTACTCAGCGTATTGATCGCAGGTTGGGTGTGTTTTCTTCCTTTTGACTACTTTAAACTAGCTAATTCTACGGTCTATCAGGCGCTGATGATCGCAAATGTATATTTTTGGAAGCATGTGGGATATTTTTCTGGGTCAGCCGAAGAGATGCCCCTTCTGCATACTTGGTCTCTTGCAGTTGAAGAGCAGTTTTATGTGTTGATGCCGTTGTTCCTTTTGGCATGTTACAAGCTGTCTAAGGGCATTAGTCGTAAGGTTCTTGTTGCTGCACTTTCAGTGCTGCTGCTGGTTAGCCTTATATTCAGTGTATATGCGGTTAATGACTCGCCTTCTGCAGCGTTTTACCTCTTGCCCTCAAGGGCATGGGAGATGCTACTGGGCTCGCTTGTGGCGCTGTTGCCCTGCCTAAGGATTGGAGCTAAGTTTAGAGAGCTAGTGTCCTGGGTGGGGATATTGATGATCTTGGGTGCCTGTTTGTTTTTTCAGAAGACTACTACGTTTCCTGGCATGGCAGCATTGTTGCCATGTCTTGGAACGGCGTTTTTTCTTAAGGGCACACAGGTCCAGTCGGGGCACGAGTCCATCTGTTCAGCCGCAAAATTGTTATCATGCAGAGCTGTGGTATTCATCGGCTTGATTTCATACTCGCTTTACTTGTGGCATTGGCCGGTTTTTGCATTTGCTCAGAATCTGGCAGCCGGGCACCTTGGGCCAGTTGCTCGATTGGCGTTGGTTGCATTGTCATTTGTGCTGGCAGTGTTTTCTTGGAAGTTTGTGGAGGTGCCATTTAGGAGAGGTTTTTCAATCCGTTCACGTAAGGTGGCATTCTGTGGAGCTGCGATATGGTCCTGCGTGATCATTGCTTTGGCTTTTGCCATTAGACAGAATGATGGTTTTAAGGGGCGATGGTCTGTGGAGGTGATGAAGGCGGTAGATGCTAGGAATGATCATGGCTATGTGTATGAATCTCAGCTAGGCGAGGTGAGTGCTGGTGATGTTGTCTTGTTTGGTGCGAAAGAGGCGACTGGGCCGCCATGGGGACTTGTTTGGGGCGATAGTTTTGCAATGGCTGCTATGCCTGCTTTCGAGGAGTATGCAACGGAACATGGCCTGAAGGGGGTGCAGATTACGCGATCTGCAACTGCTCCGCTTATCGACTATTATATGGACAATGAGTATGGTTTGGCGGAAAGGGCGGTTCCTTTTAACCAAGCGGTTCTGGAGTATGTCAGAGCATCAAAAGTAGAAAATGTGTTTTTGGTCGCCTGCTGGAGTAGTTACTTAAGTGCCCAGTATGGGGCGAATATGAATCCTAAAGAATCATTGATGCAAACGGTAGAGTTAATTGTTGCTGCCGGCAGCAAGCCTTGGATTGTCTTAAGGCCGCCGAAGCAGTCGATTGATGTGCCTGCCGTACTCGCACGTTCGCGTATTAATGCTCAAAGCTATGAGCATTTGCTTGCAGAGCCCGATAGCTACACCGGTTTGTTTAAAGATGACGATGGATTTATTACGTTGTTGGAGGAGGCTGGAGCGGGAGTGATTAATCCTCGACCGTATTTTCTGAGTAATTGTCAAAATTACTACGTCGTCGAGAAAGACGGGGATGTGTTATATCGTGATAGGGGACATTTAACGAGTGTGGGTGCCCGGCGTATGCTGTTGCCAGCGATAAATGGAGCCTTGGAAAGTGGAGCAAATTAGAAGCCGCAAGTTGTTGGCTAATTAAAGTGTAACCATGAAAAGAGATTTCCATAAGAAGATTGAAAATATCTGGTCTCGGGAGCGCCATCAGCTTGCTGTTTCTTTACAGGAAGTTGTTGACGAATCGAGGTCTTATGCTGGCGAGGAGCGGCGCGGCTATGACCAGCTAGATGAATTTTCTAAGAAATACTTAGACACTGCTGTGGACATTGCTGTGAGATGGATTGCCAGCGGTAAAGATGAACTCTATTATGAGTATTTTGTTGGGTGGTTGAAGTTTTGTTCCAATGAACGGTTGCTAGCTGAGCGCTCTAGTCGATTCTCATTATCGAGTGTTCTGTCTTTGTTTGAGTCTTGGCTTGAGCCTATACAAAATGTTTGTAAGGCCTCTGAGTTAGAAAAGTTGAGAAAAGACTTGGAAAGTCTAGGGCGGGATATCTGTGCAGAAGCTCAGCAGGATATTCGAGTTTTGTTTATTGGAGATTGTTTAAAGGACGAGATTATTGCGAACTTGTATGGGGCATGTGCTGTGGAAGGTATTTCACTCAGGGCGACGACATTGAGCCAGCGTGTTCCTGTTGCTCTTAGAAAAGAGCTTAAGGAGATGGCGGATCAGAGCTTTGATCTGATTTTCTATAGTCCCTTTTCTCACGCGTATTCGGAAACTTTCGCAGAAGCGGTGCATCCGCGTAACGCATGTAAGAATAAAGAGTTCTTACAGAAAATGCTAGGCAGCGCGCTTGACCAAGCATACACCACTCTAGACTTGTTAGGTGAATTGTTTGGGGCTATCGTGAATGTGCATAATACAGCTGCTGTTCCGCAGCTTAATGCTGGAATTAATGGCAGGCTCAAATTGCTGCTGAGCTCAAGAAACAGGAAGTATGTGATTGAGAATGTCGGTAATGCTATTTCTACGTACATCGATCTGCGTAATCGAGATGGTAAATCGCAGTATCGATTGGTGGATGAAACGAAGTATCTGGGCCAACATAGTGCATACCAGCTCGGGATGGCCATATTTGACAGCGGCGATTTACACCCCACTTTGCTTGGACGAGTGCTAGCGAACCGAGAGTATCTTCCTGTAATGGTAGCTAAGGCGAGTTTGTGGTCTAGTAAGATGATCGTTTGTGACTTGGATAACACTCTGTGGCAGGGTGTCATTGGGGAGGGAAGTGTGGAGCATTTTCATCGCCGCCAGCAGATACTAAAAAAATTAAAGTCTAAAGGAGTGGTTCTTTCTATCAATTCCAAGAATGATGAGAAAAATGTTCACTGGACAGGCGGCACATTGAACCAAGATGATTTTGTCACAAGTCGAATTAACTGGGGCAGCAAGGTTGCCAATGTAAAGTCTATTGAAAGTGAGCTAAACCTTAAGGCGAAGGATTTTATTTTTGTGGACGATAGACCTGATGAGCGTGAAATGGTTAAGCAAGGGTGTGAGGGAATCACCGTTTTAGATGCATGCGATGATGCGACATGGGAGCGTATGGCCTTGTGGAGTGAGATACTTCCTACGCAGTCTGACACTGACCGCACACAGTTGTACAAAGAGCGCGCGGCACGCGGGAAGTTCATTGCCATTCAGGGGAAAGATCATGAGGAAGATGAGGCTCAGGCGTACAAAGATCTAGGGCTGGTTGTTAAAATACGTGAGGTTTCTAAAAGCGAGTTGAAGCGCGTGGCGGAGTTGATCAATCGTACCAATCAATTCAACATGTGTGGTACCCGTACATCGGTGCAAGAACTCGCGGATGGGTTGGGGAAGGAGCAATTTGTGCTACAAGTGGAAGCTGCAGACAAATTTGGCTCCATGGGCAAGGTGGGGGCTATGGTGGTGACTCAGGGCGAAGAGGGGTTGAATATCCCCGTTTTTGTTCTGAGCTGCAGAGTCTTTGGTTTTTCAATTGAGCACGCGCTACTTGTTTTTCTGAAGAAGAGTGTTGGTCGCGGTGGTAAAATTACAGGACAGTTCTGTGAAACTGCACATAATGCTCCTTGCAGAGAAGTGTATCAAGAAAGTGGTTTTACTTACGATGAAAGCCAATGGGTATGGAATGGCGGAGAATCTGGTGCCTATGCTGAATGGTTAGAAGTAACCGAGGTGGTGAATCAAAATTTACTAAGATAAGGGAGTTACAATCGGTCGTATCAGAAGATGTGTGCGATTAATATTAGATTATGAAAATTTTAACAGTTTTTGGAACACGGCCAGAGGCCATAAAAATGGCGCCATTGGTGAAAGCTCTAGAGAAAGACCCTAGGATTGAAGCAAAGGTTTGTGTGACTGGGCAGCATCGGTCAATGTTAGACCAAGTCTTGGGGCTGTTTAGTATTACTCCAGATTACGACCTAAATATCATGAAGCCGAAGCAAACATTGTTTGATGTTACTGCGAAAGTTCTAATGGGAATGAAGCCTGTTCTAGATGATTTTAAGCCTGATGTGGTTTTGGTGCATGGTGATACATCTACTACTTTCGCCGCAGCCTTGGCGGCATTTTATAGCCAAGTCAAGGTTGGTCATGTTGAGGCTGGGCTGCGAACTGGCAATCTATACTCGCCGTGGCCGGAGGAGGCAAATCGAACTTTGACGAGTTCTATTGCCAACTATCATTTTGCTCCAACAGCCCAGAGCGCTGACAATCTATACCGTGAAAACGTGCCCGCGGGGAATGTTGTTGTTGTTGGTAACACAGTCATTGATTCCTTGTTGTTGACGGTTGAGGGAATTAACAAAAATGAGGCGCTTCAGCGCGAGCTCAAGGTGCTTGTTGCTAGCAAGGGGTATCCGAGCGATCGAATTGGTTGTCGGGACTATATTCTTATTACTGGTCACCGTAGAGAGAATTTTGGGGCGGGGTTTTTGGAGATCTGTGAAGGCCTAAAAGAGATCGCCCTAAAGCACCCTGAGGTTGATTTGATTTATCCTGTGCATTTGAACCCAGCAGTTGCCGAGCCAGTGAATAAACTTCTTTCCAGTGTGGACAATATCTTCTTGTTGCCTCCGCTGGATTATCAGCCATTCGTGTATCTGATGATCCATTGTAAGTTTATTATTACAGATTCCGGTGGTATTCAGGAGGAAGCACCTTCACTTGGCAAGCCGGTGTTAGTCATGCGTGATACAACAGAGCGACCAGAAGCCGTTACTGCCGGTACTGTTAAGCTGGTTGGTGCGAACAAGGATAGTATTGTGAGGGAAGCGGAAGTGTTGCTGTCTGATGTAGGTGAATATGAGCGCATGTCCCACTCCAACAACCCGTATGGGGATGGCACAGCAGCAGAGCAAATTATAACTTTCTTGAAGGGGGCTCATGATGCCTGATCAATTTTTAGTAAAAGGAAATTTCCATGAAGGGAACTTTGGGGATGACGCTTTACTGGTTGCTGTGCAGTTACTGTTGTCGAAACATTCCAATCGTGTGGTCTACGATTGTGAGTGCCTAGCCTACACGCACGACGTAGCAAGTGGCTTGATGGTGGCTGATCAGAGTTCGCTCTTTTCCAGTGACTACATTGTATACGGTGGAGGTACTCAGTTCTTCTCGTTTAAGAGCTCTGCCACTGCGGAGGTGACGCAGCCATCTGTGGCGTCGCGCTTCTTAAAGTTGATCTTTGATCCTGGTCGACTGGTGGCTAGCGTCAAGGCTAGGTGTCGAGCTCGTAAGGAGAGTGAACTAAAAAGACTGGCGATCGGTATTGGTTATGGCCCTTTTGAAGACGACTTAGAGGAGAAAAAGGCTGCAATGGACTTGGCCGAGAGCATGGACTTTACTTGGGTTCGTGATGATGCTTCGGAGGTATTCTGCCGTGAGGCGGGGCTTGATAATTACGTCCGGGGGGCAGACCTATGCTTCTCGTCTGAATTTTTGAATTACTTTAGAAGCGACTCGCCACTAATTTTGCCTGCGAATCACTCCAGACCTAAAAAGCTGGGAATTATATTCAGGGATTGGTCGCATGCAGATATCAGCACAAGTTATGCGACTTGTATGCGAGTTGCGCAGAGATGTCGTGCGTTGGGCTGGGAGGTTGATTTTTACGTATTTTCCAAAGGCGACAAGCTGACATTGAAATATCTTGAAGAGTCTGGTGAACAGCCAAATGTTTGGGATGCCGCTACGACTAGTATAACTGAATATTCGAATCAACTTGCTAGTTGTGATTCGATTCTTACGCAGCGTTTCCATGGTGCTGTTTTTGCGATTTTGCTCAACATTCCTTATACTGTGATAACTTTGGATCCTAAACTAGAAATGGTTGGCGATTTGTTAGGGGATGATGCTAAGCTGAGTCCTCAGCAATCTCAAGAGGACTACTTTATGTGTGTCGAACGAACAATGCGCGAGGCCAGTGAGATCAAAAAAGAGCTTGAAGCGGTGTTGATTGAACAGCAAGAGCGTTCGGATTCTGCGGCTGCAGCCTTACTTGAATATTTATCAGCTCAAAGTCATGGCTAGGGTTTTATTTTTCGCGCCAGCGTTTGCTCCTAATCTCTTCTCTGAGGGGCTTGTTAACAGTAAGTTAGCGCTCTCAATGCTGCTTGCCGGCTGGGAGGTTGAGGTTGTTGCAGTGGACGCCAGTGGTTCCTCGTATTCTTCCACTTGGGATGCTGTATGGATGCCGCTCAAAGAGATTAGGCATGATGTCGATTCTTCGCTGAATGGACCTAAATTACTGTCGACATTAAATCGTATGTGGCGTTTGCGCCATCCTATTCAGGGAATGCATTGGGCAGCCAATGCTGTTGATCGGGCGATCGAATTACATGATGAGAAACCATTCGATATGGTTTTGTCGCGCTCCACATCTTGTATGGCGCACTTGCCAGCTTTAGCATTCAAAAAGTTAACTGGTTGCCGATGGGTGGCTAATTGGAACGATCCAGCTCCGTACCTTTTTCCTTGGCCTTACGATTATCGAATGGTCTGGTGGAAAAAGCTGCTGTTTTCTCGCTATATGAAAGATTGTGCAGGTACAGCGGATTTTAATAGCTTCCCTTCGGCCCGTTTAAGGGATTACTTGAGCTCATATCTGGGTCTTAAGGACAAAAAGGAAATGCTAGTGATCCCTCACATCGCGATGCCAAATTTTCAGCCTACAGAGTATGAGAAAGGCAAAGGATTTAGTATGTGCCATGCTGGCAACTTGTCGTCTGAGCGGAATCCTAAATTGTTCTTGAAGGCCCTGAAGAGGCTTCAGGAGCAGTATCCTGAAACTCCTATGAGTTTTGAGATAATTGGGGTCGAAGGCGCTGACGTGTCGCAAATCGTTGCCGACTTGAAATTGGATGGCGCGGTATCGTTTGTCTCTAGTTTGCCATTTCAGCAGACATTAGAGAAGCTCTGTACTTATGACGTGAATGTGATCATCGAGGCAGATTGTTCTGATGGGATTTTCATGCCAAGTAAGCTCACCGATTATGCGCAAGCGAATCGCCCTATGCTCGCAGTGTCTCCAGCGCGGGGAGTTGTCCAGGATTGGTTGAAGGAATACGGTGGGGGGCTAGCAGCTTCTAATGTGAATGAAGCTGATATTTATGAGAAACTTGAGGAACTCTTCTTGGCGTGGAAAAATGATGCATTATGTGTATATCAGCCGACGAAAATAGCGGCCCTGACTATGCCTGAGTCCATTCTGAAAGAATATAAAGCTCTATTTGTATAAATAGCCTAATGACCACGAACTATTATCAATAAGCAGGTTAAGTTGAAAAAAAGAACATTATTGCTTGGGCATCCATATTGGGGACGTGGAGGTGCAGAGATTGCTGCAATGTGCTTGATCCAGGAGCTCTGTGTACGTTATCGGTTAGACATTGTCACCAGAGGTGGGTGGGATCTTGAAGAGTTAAATCGATGTGCTGGCACAAACGTTCGTGATGATCAGATCGGTGCTGTAAAGTATCTTCCTTGTGCGCCGCGTAAAAATGGCTCCGGCGGAGCCATCTGGAATGGATTATTCTTGAGGTATTGCCGAGTGTTGGCACCCAAGTATGATTTATGTATAACGGCTTCTCGAGTGATTAACTGGGGGCAGCCTGCCATGCATTTTTTGTCCGATGTCGCTTGGAACTTGCCCCTTCAAAGGAAATTCGACTGCGTGGAGTTTGATGGTCGTGGTGGGCTAGCTAAGAAAGTATACTTGTACTTGGCTCGTCTTGCTGCTGGACAGACGTGGCGGATGCCTGAGGAACATGATTTATTCATTGCGAACTCAGAGTGGACCGCTTCTGAGTCTGCTCCTTACCTGAGTCGACCGGCAGTTGTGATTTATCCCCCGGTGTCGCCGCCAAAGGAAGGGGGTGTGCTTGGGGAGCGCAAGCCGGCTTCTTTTGTTTGCTTGGGAAGAGTCGCGCCAGAGAAGGAGATCGAAACTGTGTTTGATATTCTACAAGGTGTGCGTGCTCAAGGTCATGCTGTCACTCTAGATGTTGTCGGTGGCGGTGACAGTGCTTATTTTGAGCGTATTCAAAAGAAAGCAAGTTCCATGGGCGACTGGATTCGTATGTGTGGCCCGATGTATGGTGAGGAAAAAGAGGGTTTGCTGAGGCAGACAGACTTCAGTATTAGCGCATGCACTAGAGAGGCGTTTGGTATGGCTACGGTAGAGATGATGCAGGCTGGAGTGGTCACCTTTGTGCCTAGCGAAGGCGCACAGTCTGAAATCGTGAAAGACCCTTTACTCATTTACGAGGGCGAAGGCAATGCGGTGCACAAGATAACCTCACTGCTAGATGATCCCTCGTTGAAAGATGACCTAAGACACTCGCTGTATCAGGAAGTTTCAAAATACAATACGAGTAGGTTTGCTGTTGAGATCGAAGACGTGCTCGAAAGCGAATGGGAGTTTCTTGCTCAGGAGGTACGCAGCGCTGCCACGGATCAATGAGTTTTTTGGGGCTTATTTTATGGCTCAAACCAGCAGGTGCTCGATCGCGCTCATGCCATCAAATCAAAATCGGATTATAGCTAAGCGCCGCTTAGTACATTTTAAGGCACGACTAAAAAAACGATCGCCGCGAACTATCCAAGGTTTGAAGCCAGTCCAATGAAAAACAACGAGAATAGGGAGCCCCCCGCAAGGTCCTTGGACGTGAAATGTCCTGATTTGCCTCAAAATAATTTGGCGTCTACGCTGCGCTCTAAAGTGGCGAGAAAGTTGCCGGCGGCATTTCAGAGGTTGCTTTTAAATAGGCTATTTTATTTCCTGAATAGGAAGCGTAAACGAATACTGACCTATCATAATGTAATTCCTGATCGTCAGTTTAGAGATGTTCCCGCTGAAGGGGTGTCTCATCAAGTATCGGTCTTTAAGCAGCAAATAGAACATTTGAGCGCGCGTTTTCCAATCGGACTGAACTTGGAAGATCCTAGAGAGTTGATGTTAACATTTGATGATGGGTATTGGAATCAATATGAATTTGTCCACGTTGTTTTAAAGGAACACGGCATTCGTGGCTATTTTTTCTTTACGCTGGACTTGTTGTCTGGGGACCATCCGTTGCTCATAGATCAATTGTTGTTTTGGTTGAGCTATGTGGATCGAGGCACCTATCAAGTGAGGATCGAAGGCAGGCTCATTCAGCTACAAATCGAAACGGATCAAGATCGTCATCGCTGCTGGCAGGAGCTGTATCCAATCATTCGTCCGAATTTCAAGTCATTGGCCCCATCTCTCCTTGCTGAGTTTGAGAGTTGCTATCCATCTGAAATCTTGGTCCATAAAGTGGACCAAGATTACTATAGACAGAGATTTACGGCGGTTCTTCCTGATGCCTTGAGTGAAATGAAAAGCTACGGGCACATGATTGGAGCACATGGCAAAACTCATGCTCCATTGGCAGCGCTTGATCGTGCTGAACTGGAGGAGGAGATGGTTTCCTGTCGCCAAGCTATCGGTGTGACCTTTAACTGTACAGCGTTTTCATTTCCATTTGGTGGGGTCGAAGAGTCATGTCAAGGAGTGAGTAATTTCGGATTCAGCCAAATATTCGGGAATATTAATTGCCCGTTGCCCGCAAGTTGGAAATATTCAAATTCATTTATACCTCGTATGTCGCTACCAAATGAGGCAAATGCAGCAGAACTTGATTTTATTCTTTCGGGTGCTAAATACTTTTTAACAAACTTTAAACTATTGCCTAAATGGTAAAATCAGAGCGTTTCTTTACATCATCTACTAAATCTTTTTTGGATGATGAAATTGTTAGTATGGCAAGCCATTGGCATGTCGACCAACCTCATCCATCCTTGAGGGAGTTGCGGGAATTGGCGGAAGTCTGTAAGCTCGATCTGCGAGTTGTAATTGCTTACGAAGACGGGGAGGCGGAAGGCTTAGCCGTCTGTTGCATTGAGGATGCGAGAATTCACGGTGTTAAGGCTAAAGCGTATCGTTTATTTGGAGCAAAGCTGCATGACTATAATCGTATATACGCTGCTGATTGGCAAACATATCAATTTCTTCTAACTGCGTTGATTAGAGATGCTAAGATCTGCGGTGTTGATATTATTCACCTTGAGAATCTTATACCTCAAGAGTTTCAACATGAATTTGCTCATCGATCGGGTGTATTACAGGAAGGGATGAGAGTCTTTGAATCATCTAAAGAAGATAATGGTTGGGGAATGATCACTGGGAAGAAGAGCGTTAAGAGGCACGTTAAAAAGGTGTCAGCTCTTCCAGGGTACAAGGTTGAAACAACAGTTGGAGATCTGGGGCGGAAGAGCATTGAAGAGCTGGCTAGTATGCACATTGAGCGCTGGGGGTTTGAGGATGCACCTAGCGCGTTTTCATCGAGTCGTCGAGTCCAAGAATACCTATGCTATCCTCAGAATAAGGTGCTAACTCGCGTTTTGATTGGGGATGAAACTTTGTGTTGCCATTTTGGCATGCTGTTTGGGGATGTGCTACTGTGGCATACGCCCTTAATTAATATTAAGTATCTCAAATATTCGCCATTGGAGATCTTACTTGCGGAGACTGCAAATTTTTGCGCTCAAAGGGATATTGGTTGCCTTGACCTAGGGCTTGGAAATGAGGGGTACAAACTCCGCTTTTCCAATTCAACTCGGATGGTCGAAGATGTTTTAATACCAGTGAATTTTCTTGGGACAGTGATCGGGCTGATTCGAAAAGTAGGCAGGCCGGAACAGGTCAGAAAGGCATTGGAAAGGGTACAGTTGCAGCTTTCGCGTGTCCGTAATTTCATTAGTAATTTTTCCAACCGTATTTTATGGTATGAAGTTTGCGGAGGGGGCTCTCTCGTCGAGGGAGATGTGGTAATTATTGATAAATATGAGAAATTTGTTGATTTTTGCCGCGGACATTCATTTGCCATTAAAAAATGGCATTATCAGCGATTTAGGAATGGGGGATTTTTTGTTGCACTTCGTCAGAATCAGCATGTTTTAAGTTATGGCTGGGGGACGAGAGCGGAAGAGTTTTATATTGGAGAAATTGGAAAGACTATCATGACCAATGGAAAGGTCATTTTATTTGATTTCCATACGCCCTCAGTTTATCAACGAAAAGGATTTTATACATCTCTTTTAAAGAGAATTAGATGTTGTTTTCCTAACGACCAAATTGCAATTTTTGCAAAAAAGAAAAATATTGCAAGTAATAAGGCAATTATTAAAGCAGGCTTTAGCATCGTAAAAGAAAGCCTTTGGAAGGAAAACCTTAGTTCAAAGGACACGTAGGCAGCAACCAGCCTTCCATTTTGAATTCCCCGAAGCACCGCTGGACTACATTTAAACAATGACTAGCGCCAAGTGTTCGTTAGACAAAAAACACTACTTTTGAGATGGAAAACATCACCAGCACTAACTATTCAAAGCAAATCATTCATGGCACTTACTACCCGCACATTGACGGGATTCGAGCTTTGGCCGTGCTGTCTGTTGTTTGTCTGGGAAGAGTCGCGCCAGAAAAGGAGATCGAAACTGTGTTTGATATTCTACAAAGTGTGCGTGCTCAAGGTCATGCTGTCAGTCTAGACGTGGTAGGAGGCGGTGACGGTGCCTATTTTGATTTTATTCAAAAGAAAGCAAAGTTCATGGGCGCTTGGATTCGTATGTGTGGTCCAATGTATGGTGAGGAAAAAGAGGGTTTGCTGAGGCAGACAGACTTCGGTATTAGCGCATGCATTAGAGAGGCGTTTGGTATGGCTACGGTAGAGATGATGCAGGCTGGAGTGATCACCTTTGTGCCTAGCGAGGGTGCACAGTCTGAAATCGTGGAAGACCCTTTACTCATTTACGAGGGCGAAGACAATGCGGTGCACAAAATAACCTCACTGCTAGATATTCCTTCGTTGAAAGATGGCATAAGGCACTCGCTATCTCAGAAAATTTCAAAATACAATACGAGTAGGTTTGCTGTTGAGGTCGCAGAGGTGCTCGACAGCGAATGGGAGTTTCTTTCCCGTAAGGTTCACAGTTCTGGCGCGGATCAATAAATAGAAGTAAATTTCAAAACTCGGAATGGATAAGGATATGCAATCACTACCAAAGCGCTTGATTGAGCGCACTGCTCACGAAGCAAGATACATCTCTGAACTGGCAATTGCTGCTATACGAGGCAATGGGATTAAAGCCTACTGGTATAAGGATGAGTTAAACTTTGGAGATCTTATTACTCCGCTGTTGTTGAAGCATTTCGGGTATATGCCAATTTATCAGAGAGCTCACAAGTCACAGGTGGTTTCGACTGGGAGTGTGCTGGAGCACCTTCCAGCAGATTATACGGGAGTTATTCTGGGCTCCGGATTTATTGACGAAAAGTCACAGGTGAACTTCCCCAGTGCCACAGTTCTAGCTGTGAGGGGGAAGCAAACGCGTGCGCGGTTAGGTGAAGATAGAGCCAGTATTGCGATGGGAGACCCTGGGCTACTTGCGGTAGAAATGATGCCTCGCCGAGAAAAAAAAAAGTATAAATTAGGCTTGGTTCCTCATTATTCAGAGAAAACAGACTCTAGGATTGTTGGTTTAGTTAAGTCTTTGGGGAGTGACGCAACTTTGATTGATGTTCAGGATCAGCCTCTGGCTATATTCGCTGCAATTGATCGGTGCGAGGCGATTATTTCATCATCTCTTCACGGGCTGATTGTTTCAGACTCTTTGGGTATTTCCAATCGTTGGATGGCTCCAGTTGCTGGTTTGCTCGGTGGAAGGTATAAATTTGATGATTATTACTCAAGTATTGAGGAGCAGGATGACCCATTGGTGCTGCGAGGAGATGAAAGCCTCGCTGAGTTGCTAGGTGCAGTGAAGTTGAAAAACCAGGAAGCGATTTCTTCTGTTAAATCGGACCTCACTAATCTTTGGAGCTCGTTAGGTGACTTCATCTAGTAATGTAGAGGAGAGTATTTCGCTTTATTATGCTACAGACTACCCCCTTATTTTCAGTCGTCATTCCTCTGTATAACAAGGAGGAGTGCGTGCGACGTAGCCTCGACTCTGTATTGAGGCAGGCGTATTCTGATTTTGAGCTCATTATTGTAAATGATGGATCCACGGATGGTAGTGTTGCTGTTGTTCAGTCATACAATGACGAGAGAATTAAATTAATCAGTCAGCGAAACCAAGGGGTTTCAGTGGCGAGAAATAATGGGGTGTTGGCTGCGCGAAGCAAATGGGTGGCATTTCTAGATGCAGATGATCAATACCACTCTCAATTTTTGAAGAGAATAGCTGAGAGTATTGTAAGATTCCCTGATGCAGGCTGTGTGTATGCACGAGTTGATTGGTTAAAACAAGGTGAGGTGATTAACTTGCATCATGGTCAAGTTGCAGAGACCGAGGCTAAAATGCTGCCAGACTACTTGGGGCATGTCGTTTTTGAAAATGGATTAGAGATTAATACTTCAGGTGTGTCTATTCGGCGTGATGTCTTTGATTCTACGGGTTTATTTCCTGTCGGTGTTGAAGTAGGAGAAGATTCCGACTTGTGGCTACGTGTCGCTTGGTGCACCAAGCTAGTGTATATTCCTGAGAGCTTATCGACCTACTTCATGGATGATGGAGACAGTGATTGGGAGCAGGAGCAGGATCGTGAAGCATATTGGCTGGAGACCTACCGGAAGTGGCTAAATGAGGGAAAAATTCCTGATGAGCTTACGGCTTCTGCCGAGGCATATCGGCAGAAGTATTACTTGGCTAAGGCTCTTCGCTTCGCTTTGCTCAATGACAAAAAACGTGCCAGAAGAATTATAAGGCAGCATGCCTTTATTCGGAAGGCTCCAATAAAAGATTATATTTTGGCATGGTTATATGCATACGTGCCGAGAGAGCTGCTTAAATTCGCTTTAAGGCTCATTAACAAAAAACTGAGCCAATAAGCAGGTTAATTATGATTAGGTATGAGCTCGATTTTAATAGTATCTAGTTATTGGCCGACTGAGGCGAATACAATTTCAGGAGTTTTTGTTGTGCAGCAGATTGAAGCCTTTGTGGCTGCGGGAGTTTGTTGTGATGTGCTGGTACCTACCAACAAACTGAAAAGAGCAAATCCTTATCTGACGGTAGCTGATTTGGGTTTGGATGTGTCCGCCGTGCGCCTTATTGAGGTGAATGAGTGGAGGCTCCCCGAGAAGTTCTCAACGATTCCAGGGGCAATGCGCTTCAATACGTCGTCCTACGGGAAGAGTTTGAGTAAGGTGCTAAAATGGCTGAGGCAACAGCGCGACTATGACGGATGCATCGTTCACGGGTTACGCTATGCTGGACTGTGTGCAGGGCAATGGAGCCAGCAACTGAACTGTAAAGTGCTGCTGGTGTTACATGGAGTGGATCCATTTATTGAGCGTGATTCAACATTGCCGCAAATTAAGAGAATCGTGGCTGCTGCCATTCCTCATTGGGATAAGGTTGTTTTAGTGGGATCACCACTTAAGAAGCATGCGGTTTTGCTCGGGGTCCCGGAAGATTTGCTGACGGTGATCTCAAATGGTGCTGTATTGCCTGCTGCTACAGTGCGATCTCACCGAGAAGGTGTGACGCGCATACTGAGCGTGTCACATTTGATTCCGCTTAAAGGCATAGATCTTAACTTGAGGGCTCTCTCTCGAATTGCAAAGACTCGACCGGATTTAAATTGGAAGTATATTATCGTGGGTGATGGGCACTCTCGTCCTGAACTTAAAATATTAGTGAATGAATTGAATTTAACTGATCGTGTTCAATTTCTGGGACGTTTGCCGTACGAGCAGACTCAGCTTGAAATGGCGGAGGCCGACCTTTTTGTTTTGCCAAGTTGGAACGAGGCTTTCGGCATCGTCTATTTGGAAGCTATGGGGAATGGCGTTCCAGTCATTGGGTGTTTGGAGAATGGTGCTGCTGATATCATTACGCACGATCATGATGGCCTGCTAGTGCCACCTAAGTCTACGGACGAATTGTCTCTAGCTATTGAACGTCTGATTGAATCGCCTGAGTTGCGTGCAAAGTTCGGGCGCAAGGGGCGTGCAACGGCTGAGAAGTTTACATGGGAGCACAATATTTGCAAAATACTGTCTTTGTTCGGTCATTAGATGGTGGCTGGAGTGTGCCAAGAATAGAACTATAGCTCCCGAGCAAATTCCAGTGTTGTGACAAATCTTCGTCCTATTATGAAAATCTGCTGTGTTGTCAGTGATATGGCGTCGTCCCACCATGCGCGTTTTGCCGCTGTTGTAAAATTGGATTAGCTAGTAGTGCTACGTAAATTGTAAGCCGAACAATCGGAGAATTATGAGTAACCCTAAGGTTTGTATATTGGTGTGCGATCTCGCTCCCTACCATGAGGCGCGCTTCAATGCCGCCGCGGCGTTGGGTGACCTAGTGGTGCTGGATGTCGGTAAGGATATTGACACGGCGTATGATGCGCCCGAGCAGTTGCGCTTCCCAATTATTCAAGTCGGACCGGCTAAGCTGGAGGCACAGTTGACTGAGATCCGACCTGATGTGCTGGTAGTCCCAGGGTGGGCTAATCAGGTTGCTCTGCGCTCTCTCTTGTGGTGCGTGCGTCATGGTTGCCCTATTGTGGTGCTAAGCGATAGCCAGTTGGAGGGATTGCCGCGCACATTCTTACAGGATTTTGTGAAACGGCAATTGATGCCGATCTTCAGCGCCGCGTTGGTGGCTGGTGTTCGATCTCAACGTTATATGGAGCATTTTGGCATGCCTGCTGAGGCACTTTACCAAGGAGTAGATGTGGTCGATAATGAGCATTTTGCTCGTGGGTTGCAAGCGTCTCCGGAGGGGCGGCTTGAGCAGCGGGCACGTTTGGATCTGCCCGAGCGCTATATTTTGTCAGTCGGCCGCTTGGTTCCTGTAAAAAACATTAGCGGGCTGATCAGTGCCTTTGCTGAATATGTCAAAGATGGCCATCACGGTGGCTTGGAATTAGTGATTGTCGGCGATGGCGCATTGCACGCGGAATTTGAGTCTCAGATCAGGTCAGCCAGATTGGAGCAAGCAGTGCATTTATACGGCCGAGCAGATTATGAGAGCCTGCCACGATTATATCAGCTGGCTGATGCCTTCGTGATGAACTCGCATTCGGAGACGTGGGGTCTGGCGGTCAATGAAGCGATGTCGGCCGCCTGCCCCGCCCTAATTCCCACTAGTTGCGGTTGTTCGGAGGATTTGATCCGAAACCGAGACAATGGCTTTGTGTTTGAAGTCGGTGATGAGGCAGTTCTCTCGCGCTTGTTTGGTGAAATCGGTGCTGGTCGCCACGATTTGAATGCCATGGGGCTGGCCGCTCAAGCAACGATACGAAATTGGGATGTCGATTTATTTGCACGTAATTTCTGGGGCGCAGTCAATTTTGCGCAACAATATCCTAGCTCTCCGGGCTTGCTGTCATCAGCTATCCTACGCGCTCTCTTGTTTAAATCCGCAATCCGATAATGCACATCCTGCACAGCGTTACCTCCATCAGTCAAAGTGCTGGTGGGCCCTCCTACATGATCGCGCGCACTTGCCAGGCTTTGGCCGGTCAAGGGCACCAAGTGACCTTGGCGGTCTTTGCACCGTTTCAGGCGGACCAAAGCGTGCCAATTGCGCATGAACGGGTGAAGGTGCTGGAGATTCCGTATCACGGGGGGCAACAAGTCTTGGCCGATTATCTTATAAGGAACCAAGTGGATGTGGTGCATACGCATTGCTTGTGGGCAAAGATCAATCGTATCACGGTCGCCGCCGCGCGTAACGCCGCCTGCCCGTTGGTCTGGACACCACATGGCATGCTGCGCCCCTGGGCGATTGCGCATAAGCGCTGGAAAAAGAAGTTGGGCTGGTGGCTGTTCCAGCACAGAGATTTAAAAGGTGCACAGCTCTTGCAAGCCACCTGCGACGAAGAGGCACGTGAACTCACCGAATGGTTGCCTGAGGCCAAGGTTGCAGTCGTGCCGATCGGGATCGATCTACCGCAGGCGATCAGCGTTGCGACTAAAGCCACGCAGCCGCTCGAGATGCTCTTCATGGGCCGTCTGCATCCAGTGAAAGGTTTAATGAATCTCGTCGAGGCCATGAATCAGCTACGCCCAGAGGGCTGGAGTTGCGTACTGGCAGGGCCGGATACGGATGGCTATCAGCCCGAACTCGTCGCTAAAATTAAGGAATATAGAATCGAACGGTGGTTTCAATTCCCAGGCGAAGTTTCGGGCGCAGAAAAGGCCGCGCTCTACCAGCGGGCGTCGCTATTTGTCTTACCGAGTTTCACTGAGAACTTCGGCGTAGTGGTGCCTGAGGCTCTATCATACTGCGTCCCCGTACTGACCACCGACGTGACGCCATGGAATCATTTGTCTAAGGAGGGATGTGGGTGGTCCGTGCCAGTCGGCGCCTCGCCGCTGGCCGATACCTTGAAACAGATCACCGAAATGGATTCCGATCGTTTGAATCAAATGGGTCGTGTTGGTCGTGATTATGTCGAGCAAGCCTTTGCCTGGCCGCAGATCGCCACTCAGATGATTACATTGTATGATGAGGCAGGAAATAAGTGATACGCTCGTATGCGATCATTTTTCGTGACTTTGATGCCCCTGAACCGCATAGAAGATAATATTTTTTGAATTTATGAAACAGCACCGTTATGTCCCTCACGATAGCAATATTGGCTATTCAAAACCGCTAACAAAAGCGGTGCGCCGTAGCCTCTTCACTTGGCAGAATATTCTGCTCAATCTGGTGCTGATCAGCTTTCTGGTCTTTATCAATAAGGTGGGCCTTGTCGGGAATGCGATTTTTTATATCGTCTTGACGGTGATGGCGATCAGAAGTCCCGAAGGCGCATTAAAAGCGCTTTCTCTTAGCCTAATGGCGACGACAATTAATAATGCCTACGTCTCGCTATCGGTGGTGTTTGCCATCGGGCGGATGGTTATCTTGTTTGTGGTCGCTGGGCGATTCATGTATGATTTGTCAAAGACGCGCGGTGATCTTTTGCAGCGTGGTTATATATGGCTGTTGTTCGGCTTTTGCGCGGTGGCCGCAATGGGCTCGGTGTTTAACGGCTACTTCGTGGTGGTGTCGCTCTTGAAGCTGCTGGCCTTCGGTGCTGGTGTGTTTGCGGTCTTACTGGGGGCCGATGTGGTGCGCCTCCGTAGCTCGGATTTGACCTGCTGGTGCTTTTCCATTATCAGTTTTTGTGTATTGCTAGGCTTGTTCGGCATGGTCACGGGAGTCGGTTATGGAATGGAAGATCAGGCGACTGGGGCCCGGGAATTGTTTTTCAAGGGAGCATTTTACCACTCACAGGCATTAGGGGCAATTGGTGCGCTGATGCTGGTGTACCTGTTTACCCTTTATCTGTTTGCCCCGTATCGCTACAAATGGTTCACGCTGTTTCTCGCGGGGGCACTGGCTTTTCAACTCTATTTAACTGCATCTAGGACTGGGATGGCGACGGCGGTGATTGGTTGCGCTGCCACATTTTCATTAGCCTATGTGACACCAGGCACGGCGCATCGCCGCGTGCGCTTTTACCTATCTAAGTTACAATTAGCTGTGATGGGGGGCGTCGGCTTTATTCTGGTGTTTTTTGTCAATGCCTTTACTGGCAATAGCTTGGGAAAGGGACTGATCTCGATTCTTCTCAAGTATGGAGACAGTGAAGCCTTGAGCTGGGAGGTTTTGTTTCAGACGCGTATGCCACTGATTGAGTTTATGATTGCGAATTTTAAAACGAGTCCACTGACCGGGATTGGTTTTGGTACGTCCTATGATCCTGGCTTTGCTGCCAAAGCGACTTGGTACACCGCGCCGATTGAAAAGGGGGTGCTTCCACTTGCAGTGTTGGAAGAAACGGGGCTGAGTGGTTCCCTGTTTTTCTGGAGTTTCATTATCTTGTTTGTCATTTACCTGATTCGGGAGCGTAATATTTCGGGCTTTGGAATCTTCGTTACGCTGCTGGTTGCGAACCTAGGAGAAATGATGTTTTTCTCTTTCGGCGGTTCCGGTGGGATGTGCTGGTTTGTGGTCGCCGCAGGCTTGGTCCTCTCAGATCGCTGTTTGACAACACAAGGCCCCGCTGGCGGGCGAGCGGTATATTAGCGTGCGCGTTGCTTTACTATGCCCAACGATCCTGTTTGCATTTGTTTGCCATAACGGCTTATGCACATGAAGTTTCGTAAAATGGACCAGAGCTTTTATTTTTAGATTTAAAAAGACCCGCGAAATTATGAGCGAAACGTATCAATCAGAATTAACTTTTAAGAATAAGCTGGGGCGGTTGCTGTGGGGCGTGGTTGCGTTACTGCTGTTTCGCCCGAGCCCACGGGTGCTGCATCGCTGGCGTTGCTGGTTGCTGAATCGCTTTGGAGCGCGGCTGGATTCGAGTGCAAAGATCTATCCCTCAGCCCGGATCTGGGCACCTTGGAATTTGACGATGGAGGCAGGTGCCATTCTCGGTGATCGGGTCGCTTG
>Ga0206125_10001995_pt1 | contig 22391 bp, 26 predicted proteins | sample Helgoland_Spring_4_FD_148598 | JGI IMG/M metagenome (GOLD analysis project Ga0206125, IMG submission 148598) | Pelagic subsurface seawater microbial communities from Kabeltonne, Helgoland, North Sea - Helgoland_Spring_Bloom_20160331_1 | ecosystem: Environmental > Aquatic > Marine > Epipelagic ... | reverse complement strand
TTTCAGTCAATCTTGGCATAGTAGTAGGTGCGGATGTTGAATCGGCAGTAGGGGGGACAGTCGAAGGTGCGGTAAGTGGTGTAGAATCCATTATATGATATATATCATACATCTTTTTATACCGTTTTTGTTAGACCTAACTTTGTCAGAACTAGATTTATAATATAATTGTCATCGTCCCCCAATCATTGTATTCATCGCCTTCTATTCTTACCGTTTTAGAAGTTAAATGATATCCGTCAGGATTTTGGTAATGAACGAGGACAACCACATGAGAATCTAATACTGGCTCAGTTATATGAAGGTTAATCTTATCAACTATAGGAGTCTCTATGGCAACGTTGGATACGTCAACTGTAGTAATCGCAAAATCCATATCGCAAAATCCATTATATATAACCATTATATTTTATTTGGTTAATTTATCAAAGAAAACTCGCAATTTACCAACGTCTACGTCCTCGTCCTCGGCCTCGTCCATGACGATGACGCCCATAACCACCATAACCACCATAACCACCATAACCACCATAACCACCATAACCACCATAACCACCATAACCATAGCCACCATAGCCACCATAGCCACCATAAGGTAACACGTACGGAGAATAATAAACCGGATACACAAACATATCTCTTATACTATTGTGATATAAAACATAATTTACTAATATACTAAATAAAGCATATGTGCTGTCGTAAATTTGTATTTTGTGAATACATATATAAAACAGTAATTACAAAATTTACTGTTTTATTTTTCTTGTTTTTATTTTATTTTTTCTACTTAGTTCTCTTTCATAGATATCGGGGTAATACAAATCTCATTTCTATTGGATAGTTCACGTGACTTTTCGGTTGTTTTTACAGATAATCCATGTTTTCGCATACATCCTCGTTTATGAGCGGCTAACGCCTTCAAATTATTCGCAGAATAACATTTACATATATCACATTTTAGTCCGGTTTTTATTATGGGCGCCGAATATTTGCCAGATAAATATTTATCTAAGGATGGAAATTTTATTTCGTCTATTTGAGCGATAACTTTCTTTTGGCTCTCTTTCAATACATCAATCACCGCCAACTTTTGCGTCATAAACATCTGGTATTCATTATTGATTATTTCTAATACGTCTTTGGGAATCGTGAAATCGTCATTTATACCAGTTTTGTTGAATTGTTGCAATTTAAAATATAAGTGATCTATTATGTTTACAGCGGCTTCTATTTTATGATTGGAATATTCCGAATTGTGAATGAAAATGATAACATTATTGTTGTGAAATTCGATTTGGAAATCATTTTTATTTGATATTCCTGAGTACTGCGATATCAATATACCACACTTGTTCTCGTCGCTAAGAACGTTCATGAACGAAGCCATCTCGTCTGAAGATACATTCGTATCTAACTCGTAATTATGTATCAATACATCTGGTTTTCTGATTCGTTTCATTACAGTTGTTGGAGTATTCATTCCAAATAATTTGGATGAGATATCGGCACTCGCAAATGACTTTGTCAAAAAACTTACAAAATGATTGTTTGTTATGTTCTCTATATTGGATTTACTTTTTTCATTGTTTAATGCTGAACTCATATTATGAAACATGGTTTTGTGAGTTTCTTCGGTAGTCGCGATATTATCTTTTACTGAATTTACGTTGTTTGTTATTCTCTCTTCACTCGCAGTTATAGAAGATAAAATAGGTTGCTGAATATTTTGTAACATCAATGACGATTTTATTTCAAAGTTATTCATGTAATCTTTTAATGAATGTGTGTCTACTGACTTCAGTAAGGTTTGCGTATCACCCGCAATTGCCTTTTGAAATGAATATAATGAACGGTTGATTTCTTCAAATTGCTTCGCGTTTATATTAGGTATAATAGTACGAATTACATCAACCGTTTTATTCAGTAGATTGGAATTGTTTGCTTCCATTATAGTTGTTATTTTATCGGTTGTCTCGGTAATTACCATTGTTTTCAATTCATCCAAATAATCATCTTTTATGTCGGTCATTTCAGTAATGAATGAATGTAAATTATCAGATTTTATGGAGGTCAGTGTATCATGAAGCAGAGAAACCGTACGATTGTTCTCTGAAATTTCACTGAGTATCTTTTGATGAAAAGTATTGGTTGTGGATACATCGCTATTATTAATAGCGGAATTCAATAGTTCTACACACAATCGGTTAATGCTATTAACATCTATATAAGGGTGTTCTTTATAGAACGAGCATACATTTTTATCGGTTATTATAATACGCTCCATCTCACAGATTTGTGGAATTATATATATATATATTAACATATATAATCTATTTTTTTATATATGTTATGTATTATCATTCTTCCGTAATCTCACTCATTGTATCATGATCGGGTTTTATGGATGACGGACATGTTTTATATTTTGATATATGAAATAAGGGATGTCCGGATTTGTGAGAATCCGTATCTAATAATACAAAAGGTTCGTTTATTAATTGGGTAAGTTCTTTGTTTTTTTCGTTTATTTCTTTGTTTAATTGCGCGTTTTTAATTTGAAGAAGAGAAATTATACGAATTTGTGTTTCAGGAGAATCAGTAGAATACTTCTTTTTCATGTTTGTTAATTCAGTTTCCAGTTTTGTGGCATATTGAACCATTTCGTTATATTTTGTTTTCAAAATGAAATTTTCGTAACTTAGTACTTCAATAACGGAATTTTTCTTCATAATATAAATTCATTATATTTTTTGTTTTCCCTAAATATTTTGGTATACGCACGACTACTGCTAAGCCATTTGTAATATTACAACTGTAATTACAGTATGTAAGTTGTAATATTTGTAAGTATATGTATTAATTGTCTACGAACTATTGTAACGACACCGTAAATGCTGTGATTACTTTAGGATTTTCTTTTTATTTTTGAAATTTATAATATGAACTAGTATTATATGTCAATGGAGACAAACGGAAAGTATCCCCCAACAAGCGCGCCATTTCAACAATGGCAAAATTTTAGCTACCCCCCTTACGCTTACGAGCCTAAGGACGATGATTACAAACTCGTCGAAACTATTAACAACGCCGAGCGTAATTTAACTGCCGGTCAAGTCGCTGTAACAAAAGATATTCACGCAACAACTCTTGGTCTACGCGACGCAGTAGAGAAAGGCACCCTAATGAATAGTAAATCTATTGATAAGAACACTGCCTATGTTAGTTCTGCAGTTGAGCGTAACGGAGGACAATTAATGGGTTCGGTTGAACGTAATGGTGGTACTATTATGACCGCAATTGAGAAGGTCGCTGGTGAGAATCGTCTTACCACAACCATCTCTGCCGGAGCTAATAGACAAGCCGCCGCAGATAGTGCTCGTGATTTGGCGATTGCCATTGAGCGCAATGGTGCTAACTCTGTAAACGCAACAAACGCAACAAATACCTCTTTGTTAGGCTCTATTGAGCGTAACGCTGGCGAGAGCCGTGTAACAACTGTCAGTTCTCAAGCCGCACTTGATGCCAAATTAACTGATGTTCGTCATTCTATATTGGCTGATGTTAATAGAGTCGGCAGCGATGGAATTAACAATAACGTCCAGAGCTTGAATGTCCTTACCAAGCACGTTACGGATGGTGCTTGGGAAACCAGACAGGCAATTGGTTCTGGTTTCAGTGATGTTGGTCTTGCTATAGTGAAAGGACATGCTGATTTAAATCAGAACAACTCAGACCATTATTCCAGTCTGTTATTAGAGCAACAAAAACTCGGACAATTTATGACTTCTAAGATGGACGGACAATTCGCCGCCACTCAAACCGAAATACTAAGAAGCAAGGCTGACCTTAGTGCTCAATCCGCATCTCAGTTCTCTGTTACTCAACTTGAGCAACAGAAGATGGGTGCTGCTATTAGCGCACAAATGGCTGAGGCTAAGTATGACGCTCTTAAGAACCATACTGATATGTCTAAGCAACTTGCGGAATGCTGCTGTGAAATCAAGGGAAAGAACGACCAGATTGACCGCGATCGTTTACGTGACGAGAATACTGTTTACAAGGTCAATCCTTATGGTCCTGTTGGCGGTGGTATCTTAGGTGGTCCTGGATTCCCTATTGGTGCTGGTATCTTAGGTGGTCCTGGATATGGTGGGTATGGTGGAGGACACGCGGGTCCTTACGGAAATCATGAGGGACTAGGTAACGTTCACGTATACAGTGATAACCGTGGTCGCAGACGCTCTCGTTCTCGTTCTCGTTCTTGTTCCCCTAACGGTGGACGTGGGGGTCGCAGATGAAGGTGTTCGGGACAACTAGATACAGATAGTGATAATGGTTCTGTATGTTCGGACAATAGTAGTTCAAGCAGTAGTTCAAGCAGTAGTTCAAGCAGTAGTTCAAGTGGGAGTTCGGATAATCGCGAAGCACGAAGATTGTCATCAATGAAACGATTTTCTACTTCTATATGGAAAAAAATTATAAATAAAGGTATGGAACCTCCATTATTTATTCCTGGACCACCTGGACCACCTGGAGAAAATGGACCTACCGGACCTACAGGTAATCGCGGATCCCCAGGAGAAAACGGATTTGATGGCGTTACCGGACCTTCTGGAGAAACCGGAGAGAAAGGTAGTGACGGAGCAACCGGACCTACTGGAGAAACCGGCAGCGATGGCGGTACTGGACCGGCCGGAGAAACCGGACCCGCAGGAGAAACCGGTAGCGATGGCGTTACCGGACCTACTGGATCACGTGGAACACCTGGAACAAATGGGATTAATGGCACACCTGGAACAACTGGACCAACCGGGTCATCTGGACCAACTGGACCATCTGGATCTGATAGTGATTAATAATAATATTATCTGTATCAAACGTCCGTAGTCTAAATTTTTAATTCATTATACAAATAATGCTATAATGAATTATGTTATGCAAACCATAGTAAATGACGCAGTAATCTGCGGTATCGGGGTTCCAGTGGTTATAGAACCATACAAATTCACGCCGAGAGTTATTGATGAACTATTTACTATCTCAAGAATACATGATTTACCGGTTGGAGAATCAGATAAATCCGAAACCATATCATCGTCCGTTATGTGAATTATAAATGTATGTGAGTTCTGCAATGATCCGCTTATACCTCCCACCGTACTGCCTTTCACAATATATAACATATTCTTAATTATTGAAAACTGACAAGGTGATAACGTATATATGTTTATATTGATTAAATAATATCCCGATTTCCATACATATATCTCCGAACTTTCATCAACATGCTTACAATGGCCCATTAGTGCTGTTTGTTCTTCAAATACGATTGGATCGTCTATTAATATATATTGCTCCTTCATACTGCATATTGATAAGTAGGTTTTGTTATATGGTTCAATGCTTGGTCCAGCTGGTCCGGTCGGACCGATTTCGCCTGAAACACCCATTGGACCCATTGGACCCATTGGACCAGTTGGACCATCGGAATATTCAAACTCGATTTCTATTTCGGCATGACTAATGTCTCCAGTATATATTAAATAATTAATGGAACAATCACACACTTCGCTATAAAGCGACATACTATTAGTTAGTAATTTATTACACGTGCTACAATGTGACGATGTCACATTATATGATACATCTTTTTTCTGGTTACAACTTATGTCATATACGTAATTATTATTACACATATCATATACGTAATTATTATTACACATATCATATACGTAATTATGTGACATGTCATATACGTAATTATGACACATATCATATACGTAATTATGTGACATATCACGCGCATAATTATGTGACATATCACGCGCATAATTATGTGACATGTCACCACACCCGCAATTATACGAAATATCTTTCATACCTCTACAACCACATTTACTTCCTTTTGAACAACCACACGACATTGTTATCTATAAACATACAATATAGATTATTTTTCTAAATAATATTACGCTATACGCAGCGATACTACTATTATGAATACAAATGAATGAATGTAAAATTTCTGAATATAATTGTATTTTTCTACACAAAATCACAAATTTACAACCGTATTTGTAAACTACAGTTGTGATTTACAAATACGGTTGTAAAATTACATTTTTATATTTAGTTTTTTGCGATAGTCTACTCCGTAGTCAAATAGTAACTCTTCACCTTTTAGTATGTTTCTCTTAGCATAAAAAAATACATAATTATTTATATCTACGGTTTCTCCGGTTGCTTTTGTAAATACACAGGATTTTCCTGGATTTACATACTTTATTACTGATACATTTTCCACATCATTATTATAACAACAATTCATAAACCGAGCAAAATTCGATTTGGTTACATCCAAACCATCTATCATAAAACTTTCGGTACTAAATATATAATCATTATTTGGACATAATTCTTTATTATGATGCACTTCTCCCATGTAATTACCTAAAAATGTCCCTCGTTCAATATCACTATTCGCAAATAAGCCCAATCCAGCATTGGGTATTTTACTATACGTTATGGTCAAACAATCGGGAATATATTGCGGAATATCTACAACATTTATGTTTACTGGTTCCATATACAATAGAAAAATAAAGGAAAATATGAATATATACGAGGTTGTGTGTAAATACATGATATATTAGGATGCTAATAGTTTAACTAGGTTACGATCCATCGCGCGTGAACCACTGCTCGTATGAGATGTTTCAAAATTACGCATACGAGTTTTACAAAAACCACCATTGTCTTCGCTATAAATAACCGACTTTATTGAAAACTTCTTCATCTGCTTATAACATTCTACGCAAGGGCCCGATGATAGAATGTTGTTATTTGTTCCTAATCTCACTATATAAAGTGATATCTTAGTTGCTTTGTTTAGTCTTAGACACTTTCTAAGAACGTCTATCTCCGCATGACACGAACATACACGGTTGCTTATTAAGCCATCCCGAGATGTAGTTCTATCATGATTATGTCCGCGTGCTATTATTTTACCCGAAGATACTGCTATGCAACCATGACGATACGGTATACTTGATTTCGTTGCCTCATTTGCCGCAAAATCCATATATCGCATATCGGTGTTCGAACAGTCGGAACGCATTTTGATTTACTATTTGATTTAAAGATTATGCGTTTGGTAGGAATCAATTTTTAGGTTTTTGCATTTTTATTACATAATATTTTAGTATGATTGAGAACATTGACATCGATATATCATAATTATCAAAAACACTACAAAGACGATTCTATATGTATACAATATAGAATGGATCTAAGTAATTGCGAAGTTTCCCCTCCTTCACAACAATGGTATTGTTACATTCTTCGTAATCGGCAGCATAAATATAGCCATCTCACCTATAATGGATCGACTAACAGTCCATATAGACGACTTAGACAACATAATGAAGAAATATCAGGTGGGGCAGTATATACACACGGACGTGGGGGTGGGTGGGAAATATACGCAATACTTACTGGTTTTGTAGATCATAAAAACGCATTGTCTTGCGAATGGCGTATAAAACATACTAATGGACGACCAGGAAAACGACCCACCGAACATTTGGGAGTTACTGGAAGAATACGAGGACTGAATGAAGTTCTCAAATTGGATAAATGGACTAGTAAATGCGTGGTTGATAATAAAGACGTTAATTATACTTTATATATTGCGGATGACGTCGCTCATTATATACATCCGGAACAATTACCTGAAAATATACAAGTTATACGCGGAATTCCACAATTTTCAAAATAAATATATCGATTTCTTATTTTGTATATCAAATTTATTTGATAGTATTGAGAACATTGACATAAATGATACAAAAACATAAAAAATAGGCATATAATATATAAATATGAATCATCATCAAATAAATTACGAATTTCACAATCTAACCACAAGGCAGAAACAAGAATTATGGAGACAAAAGCAAATTCAAATATTTTATGGAAGCGGTAAGCCTATTTTTAATATAAACACCGATACTCAGCATATACGAGAACATAACAATCCATCTTTCTACAAAGATACATACGATTTAGATACAAGAGAAAATGTAAGAATGAAGAAAAGACACAAAGAAAACGACCTATAATATCTAATGACTGAACTATTTTCTATCAAATACGATGATCCGCGATTAGACCTCTATGTAAGAAACGCATATACGGTTCTAAATGACATAGTTATATTACCAAATAAACAAAAATACGAAATATCTCTATCCTTGGATAATAGTATGAATGAAGGAACTTATGGCTTAGCATCTTGGTATAGTCAAGAAATAATATTAAATGAGAACGCTATGGATTATATAGTCACATTAAATGATGTGGATTATCCAATTCTTAGTGTAGTTTTGATACACGAAATATTACATATATTCGGATTAGTTGGATTAGGAATGTATGGATTTATTTATATACGTGGAGAACACCATATACCTCCAAATGTATATACTGGAAAACATGGGGTAACTCAATATAATAATGTTCTCCGTGAAAATGGAATGAATACGAATAATATAGTATATTTACCTATAGAAAATGATTTTGAAGAAGGGACTGTACGAACTCATTTGGAAGAAGGTAAAGATGAAGAACATGATGTAGAAAAACGATACATACAAGGCATTCATTATCCGGTTATAACAAATGAAATTATGACTGGATTCATCAATAAACATAATTATATCACACCCATCACTCTCGGCATACTAGAAGATTTGGGGTTTACTGTGAATTATGATTCTATTTATGTAACCTCGATAGGGAAACATATGCGCATTATTTGAGGTTACGGTGAAAAAATTGAAATTACTATATACACGTTATTTCAATTACACTATATACTATACATGCTTCACCTAGCGAAATTATCAGCAAATAAATGTAATTTGGGGGTAAGACGCGCCGCTACACAAATAAATGAGGTATTTTCGGAGAATCAATTGGATGTAAATATTGAAGATAATACTGTTATTCAAGAATCGCCTGCTACAAATAATGTAAATAATCCAACAAATACACTATTAAATATTATAACCGAACAAAAAGAAAAGGAAAATCGTCTGGATATTTGGAAAAATAGTGTATTTAAGTATTTACCGAATCTTCAATCCAATAACATTGGAAACGTAGGGGAGATGTTTCTTGGTAAAATATGTGAAAACCAACAAATTGACTCAGCAATTGACGGCACAAAAACGAAAAAAATAGGGGGAGGTGCGGGGGATGGCGTCATAAATGGAAAAACGATTGAAATTAAAACCGCTCATTGTGGGGGAAATACGAGCTTTCAGCATGAATTAGGTGAATTCCCATGGCATGCCGACTATATGGCGTTTATTGATGTAGATCCATCATGTGTATACATTACTATTTTCCCTAATTTCACAGAGGAACAATATAAACAGTGCGTAAGGTGCGAACCATATTTTCCAACACGCTCATTTTGCTGGAGAAAGAAATCGGGGGCATTTAAATTAGATACAACACCTAAGTTAAACGAACAATCGATTTTAAACGGACATACAATAAAAATAACAGAGGACACTCAATTTGATACTATCGGGGATTTTATTAAACGAATTGTTCTGTAATTTGTGAAGTGCGTATATTATATGCCGAATTTGTTGATAAAAATGCCACATCACTCCATACTATATTTTTGAACTTTTGTATATTTTCTTCTTTATTTTTATTGAAGACGATTCCGTATCCTCTTCTTCGGGGCAATTCGTCAAACGTCGTATAATACGTCATCGTATCCTTTCCAAAACACGTGGAAGGTATATATATATCACAATCGTAAAACATTTTTCTATTTCGGGTAGTTGACGGGGTTCCACCATCTGATAACGAATAAATTTTAATTACGTCATTGTCTGTCTTTTGAATTGTATATTTATCAGACGTATGTGTCTTAGACCATATTTGAAATATACAATTTACTTTCACTTCCTTTTTGCTTGGTTCATAGAAACTTGTATCTAATTTTTCAGAGTAAACCAAATTATATCCTTCAACCCTCTTTCGAGGAACCCCTTTCCCATCGCTCTCAAATAATTGAGGCAGAATAAAACATACATAATCAGCAAACGTAGATGAATGATTTATGAATTTTAATGCTAATTGTCCTCTTAGACCAAAGGGTGGATTACCAAATACAATATACTTTTTTTGTTTATCAGAAGGAAGCCACGAAAGATAGTCTTGAGTGTCAATATTCTCAAATTTAGGTTCTATATCCATTGATATTGTTCTGTCTTTTGGAAGAACTTCTAAAAAGCTACCATCTCCAGCTGATGGCTCAATATATGTATATTCCGTGTCGGATTCACCCTTGTCTAATAGAAATTCTTGGAAGATATCAAAACATTTACGAGCGGTTTCCGTTGGAGTATAGAACTGGTCCTTCTCCTTAGATGAATATTTGGAATAATCTATCGGAATGTTGTTGAGTTTCATCAAATCAAACTGGTATGATGGTGGAACTAAATTTAATTCCTTCCAACGCTTCACCGTTCCTACTGCTACATTTACATATTTCGCTATATCGGCATAACTCTTTGTCTCCAATGTGTTATTTAATATTGTCATGATATCTTCTGGCTCAGTCTCAGGGATTACTTCTTCAGTAGTATTTTCAGGAGCGGACATGGCACTGAGACGTTCTTCCACTGCCCTCTCTACCATCTCATTGACCTTTTCCATCGTATTTTCACACGGTTTCTTCCGATTTGTATGGGTTTCAAAATGCGACTTTTGTTTAAAGGCCTTGCCGCAACGAGGACAATCGTATTTACCCATTTTAGTTATATATAGATATAATGCCAACTGCGTTTAAATCAATTTTTACATATATCAATGGTGTATTTGAAAATTGTATTGTCAACTATGTTCTCAATCAATATAAAAAATGAATGATATAATATCACAGTTAGTTACTAATTATATTGTGTTACATCCATGTCACGACCTGATTGGGATACATATTTTAAAGAAATAGTACAAGTTACTTCAAAACGTTCTCCATGTGAACGATTAAAAGTTGGGTGTTTATTAGTAAAAGAAAACAGAATTATCAGTCAAGGTTATAATGGGTTTTTACCCGGATGCGTCCATAAAAGTATAGTCCGAGACGATCACGAACAGGCTACTCTCCACGCAGAACAAAACGCATTGTGTGATTGCGCTAAGCGAGGAGTATCGAGCGACCAAAGTGTCGTCTATATTACACATTATCCGTGTCTGATTTGTTGTCGATTGTTGATTGCTTCTGGAATTAGCGAGATACGATACATTAATAATTATCGTAATGATGAGTTAGTTCCCTATTTTTTGGGACAAAAAAATATACAAATTATACAAATATAACATTACTTTTTGGGATTTCGCCTTTTTGTAAGTTTGTTGGATTTCCCCACCTTGCGTTTGCTTTTGATTTTGCGTTTGCTTTTGCGTTTGCTTTTATTCTTGTTTTTCTTGCGTTTTCCACCTTCTAAGTTGACATCAGTAAGACACAAATCAGCATACAGGTCATATACATATTCATATAATACTTTATCATCTTCATTTGGACCAGAATCTAGATATGTCTTCTCGATAACAATATAATGCAACTTGCCAACAATACGATCTAGTGTAACACATATCTGTTCCTTTAACTTTTTGTCACCAGTTTTGTATATTCCTTTTAATTCATCTAATTTTTCGGTTAATCTAGACGCAGGGTGCAACCCTGCGGCAATAATAGCTTGTTTTTCTTTATCGGTAACGTTGTGGTTTATTAAATTAGTATCAAACGCTTCGATTTTGTCCTCTAGTCCCTTTGCTAAATCTACTACCTCTTTATAAGTCTTGTTGAATTCCTCCATGAATCTTTGATTGAGTGTATATACATAATGCATACATAAAAGAAAATTTATATAAATTGGAACCCAAATTCTAGTCGACATTCATAACCATATCATAATATTCATCCGCATGAGTTAAATGATATTGATAGCTTGCCATCATTTTATATAATAATTTTGTATCACCCGTCTTGTTTTTTTCATATATAATTTTTTCATATAGCTCTTGTATAAAGCCATTATAGTCTGTATCCCCAGTTTCTTCATACCAATGTATATGTCTCCCACTATCATCCTTATCAAATACGAGATATAGATATTTTACAATTAATTCATTCTCATCAGATTGATATATTGTTTCACTCGGGAAATATTTATAAAATATATTACTAACAAGTTCTATCGTGCCAGTTGTAAATCCAGTATATGTTTCTACTAATTCAGATAGTAAATTATAAATTGACTCGTCGCTGGGGAATCCACACGCTAATCGTACATCTGGATAAATAAACGAATACGTATACCGTTGTAATTCATATGGTAACCGATTATACGGTTTTGTTAATACTCTGACTTCATTCATCGTATTAGTTTGTTATGCTATATTATATATGTAATATAGTATATCAATTTTACGGTTTCAACGGGAATATGTATGATACTGAAACATTACGTTATCTGTTTTAGAGAATACCTTATTGCTTGACTTTATCAAGTTAAATCCATATTGTTGATTCAATTCATACAACGAACACGGAAAAAACGTATCTCCATCTACTTCTTTATCAACGACTGTAATATGCAGCTTACTACATTTATCTAGAAAGTGGCGATATATGTCATTTCCGCCTATAATAAACACTTGTTCTCCCCATTTTTTCATTTGATTTTGAATGATATTTGACATATTTTCTAGATTTGTAAATACAAGGTTCTCATGTTTACTTTCATATTTATCAGGATTAGATGTTAAAACGATATTATATCTATTTTTCAAAGGTTTAAATGGCAATGATTCATATGTTTTACGACCCATTACTACAATATGGTTAGTTGTTAGCTTTTGAAACATCGTTAAATCTTCTTTTACATTCCAAGGTATTGTATTATCCTTCCCAATCACCATTCTTTCGTTACAAGCAACCACTATTTCATACATAATCGTGTATATTTGTGTATATTTAATGTATTTTCTTGTTTTTATGTCAATGTTCTCAATCATCAATAAAATATTTGGTAAATAGAATTAGTGTTTCGATTTTTTATTTTTATTCTTTCGTGTTTTGGGGGAACGTTTTGATTTCTTCTGTTTTTTACGATAGGTTTTGCGCTTTTTACCTCCCTTTTTATCACATTGTTTCAATAATACTTCGTTATCGACATAACTTAGTTTACCAACTTTAATAGGTACTTCTGCCTGACAATGGTTTGCGCTAACTACCACATTACCGATTTCATCACCTGTAGCTAAACGAGTAGGTAAGGACGCAATGGGAATTTTATCTTTATCATTTTCTGTTTTTATAACAAATATTTGGTGAGTTCCATTAACAACTTCATCCAAGTCTTCTAATGGTAGCATTAATCCAAATATACCCATTATATCCATATTCAACATCGGACCACTGATAATGTTCTCTTCATATGGTATGAATGCTTCAGATAGTTTGTTACATTGATATACAATCTTAGTCTCGTCTAATGTTTCATTCGTGATGAGTTTTGTTATAGTTTCTTTATCGATAAGTCCAACTTGCTGGTCGTGAATAAAAATTACATTATCACTACTCTCTTTAATATATTTGCAAAAACTCACATCTTCCCTCATTATCAAATCAAATCCAGACAACCCAATAGTTTCAAATGGGTCGGTGTTATTTGTATCCAGTGTAATTTTGGTGCGTTCAAGATAATTCTGCTTTTTATTTTTTCTTTCTTCTTGTAATCTTGAATTTCGTTCTCGTTCTGTTTCACGGTGTATTACACCAGTTCTACTCCATCTATCATTTTCATTAGTTGGTTGAGTGGTTGCCGCAGAATCCATTAAATCCAATAACGAAAATGAGTCGTTAGTAGCACGTGGTGCTGGTGTTGGTGGGACTACCGGACCGGGTTCACTTAGGTCTAAGTAATCATTATCGGTTAATGAAATATCATTATTTTCAGAAGAGTCACCTTCAATATCACTCATAAACTCTCCATTATTATAATTATAATTAACATCAGTATTAATAGTAGCAACTTGTTCATCAAACGTTCGCGGTAAATCGGTTGTAGTTCGGAATACTGTATCAGAGGTAGGGGTGGTGTCTAATATAGTACCTGTAAAATCAGCTCCATACGTATTTGAACCATTTATATTTGTACCATCCATATTAGCTCCAATAAACTTCGTGTTTGTTAAGGTCGCATTTGTAATTATGGTATATTGGAGGTCAGCCCCGCTTAGGTTAGCATCTGTTAAATTCGCACCATCTAAATTTGCGTTTTCTAAAGTAGCACCGGTTAAATCAGAACCACTCAAATTTACGTTTTGAAATTCTACATTATTGAAATTAATACCAGGTAATTCTATATTTTCACCATTGGCGCCATTTTTTAACAAGGCTATTATAATCTGTGTGCGAATACTATATAATTCCATCTCCCTCTCATCGTCTCCCATAAATTCAGTAGTTTTCAATTCGTTATATTTATTTATCGCAACATCTAAAGGGGTATTTCCACTACTATCCTCAAAACTAAGGTCGGTTATGTTTCCAATATTATCTTCTACATAACTTAAATCACTTTCCTTGATTGCGTTCATAAAATCGGTATTTGAATCGCCACCTTTTTGAGTCTTTTTTGTTCTACTTTTCTTTTTTCCTTTATGAGGCGATGTAACCTTCTTTGTTTTTACCATCGTTATAATACACGCCGAAAAAAAGTATTTTGTAAAATCATATTCGTTTTACATTTTCCGATTCAGACCAAATCTATGATGAATCATACCCATTATTGTGCTTGGGTCTCCAAAACGCTTACTGTATTCTCGACGAATCAAAAGCATTTTTGACAACATTACTTCAGTATCATATTGTTTTACTTTTTCAATGAGTTCCAGATTAGATGGTATGAAATATTTCCAATAATAATTCGGTTTTCCATCTGAACTTAATACTGTTGGAGCGTGAAACCATCCTATATTTATTTTTTCGCCATTTTTGTACTGTATTACATCATTGAACCGCACTAAAGGGGATTCTTCCTCGCAATATACACCTCGCATTTTTGCTATAAGTCCATTCGGACCGTAGGAAGCAATATAATAAGCATCACCGTCTGTTAGGTTTTCCGCGTTGATTTGTATCATTATTAATTTATGTTATACTACGTTATTATAACATAAGTGCTTTTCAATTTTCAGTTATTCTAATTTCATCTGTTTATCAAGTGTGACCTCTTTGAGAACATTTCTCATTATTTTGTCCTCAAATGACTTATTTTCCTCTTTTCCATATCCACCTAACGCCGCGGCCGAGTATTTGAAGAACTTTTCACAGTTTTCCGAGCCAAGAACATCAGCATTCGGGGTTTCAGCATACCAAACTGGACGCATTCGTTCATTTTTATAAGCTACCCCTTTAACTGCCTTTCGCAATTTTTCTTTATTTTCGTCTTTTTCCCATTTTTCAGCGTCTTTGATGTATACTGTCTCTCGTTTGATGTCCGTACAGTGAAATGGACGGTCGTGAATATCCATATCGTTGATTCGTTTGTGCATTACCTGTGATAATCCATCAACAAATCCGATTTCTCCAGTTTCTATGAACTCTTCCATGGAGATTTCAATATTTTTAACGAAATCTTTCAATGTCATCGCGTCTTTGCATTGCTCGTTGAGGAAAACATTTAAATTGAACTTATTATGGCTGTTTGTATTGGTGGTATTGTTATTATGGTGATTATTACCGCCTATATTTCCGGCCATTTCCATCATCTTTGCGTTTTGGTCTACCAACAATTGCTTGAATTCACGGTTTTCGTTGACTAATATCATTATTGTATTTGATAACATATCGTACTTATCGTCATTTGTGCTGGCGTTTTGAGTGGCATTTTCACTAGTACAGTTCTTTTTGTGTTTACATAAGCTTGACAAGTGTTTATATTCTTTGCCACAATGACAACTATATATTTGTGTACGATTTGTACCAAACTCGTTAGGGGCGGTTAGCTTTTTATGGCGTGCAGTTTGTAAATGGCGTTCATAATGACTTTTTCTACACGCTGAATAATCACATATATCGCACGAATATTTATGTGTACGATTTGTCCTAAAATCATTAGCCATTTTTTAGTATATAATACTAATAGATAAGTACTTTAAACTATTTACGAATAATATACTTAATTTTTTATGGTAACACATTTTTACAATAAAAACTGAAAATGACAGCAGTATGAAGCAAATTCACAAAATCCACAATTCCAAATATAATTCTATCTCAACAAATACGTTTTTGGACATTTATTTTATGTCCATTTTCAAATTCTTCAGCCAATTCTTTTTCGTACTTTTATTGATATATATATATAATTATTTGAATATAAAGAAAACAAATCTAAAATATATGTTCCATTTGGATTATTCTTGATTTTGCAAGAATACGTGAATTTACACGTTCAATGTGTGGTGTGTCCGATATGATAGATTGGTTATAATCTATTAAATTTTCAAATAATTGAATATTCTTTTTTTTGGTTTGGTCGCTAATATCACATACATTCCATAACTTGTATAATGGACCATATATTTCACTTCCATCCTGTCCGCAATATATACATTCGTCTTTTCCAATATAAGAAAAAATATCTCGAATCAACGTGCTTTTACCGGATCTTCCTGGTCCAGAAAGAATCATCATTTTATCATTTTTTCTATTATTCTTGAGATTTTCGACATACTCAATTACGTAGTCATAATCATTTTGTCGTAAGTATTGACTCCACGATGCTAGTGGGTGTGCCATTATATAGTATATATACAGGTTAGCTTTAAGTATTATTCGGGGTTCATTCTTACGTTAAAATTGCGAAATATTCGTTGTAATATTCGAACGCGGTTATTAAGTGTAATCCAATCACTTTCCCACATAACAACCAGAGTATAACCCAATTCTTTTATTTGTTGTTCTCGGATTACGGTTTTGTTGTATAATTCTCCAAATGGTTTCCCGAAATGATTCGTACCGATTGGGTTATATATTCTTGGATTTCCATGCCAATAATCACCATGAAACTCGTAAACTGTATTTGTTTCCGCACAATACCCATCAGCACTATATCGAGTTGTAGGAATTCGATATTCACCACCATTGTCCGCATGATGTATTTGTATATTATAGTAGTTTGATACAAAATTTAACCATTTAATCCCAATGCCAGAATACCCAGATTTATGACATTTTGCACAACCAGGTGACCTATAGTGTCCGTTCGGAATTTGATAAAATGTATTATTATGTTCAATACATGTTATTTGTACGGGGGTCTGTGAATTTATATATATTGATTTCGAATAATCATATTTATCCCCCCATTTTTTTGTTGCCATTTCTACAAATCTCTCTTGTGTAAATCGTAGTTTTTCTGATATTGTTATATCGCCACAAGTTTTACACCCACTTCCAGATAGATGTCCGCCGGGGGATTGAGAAAACTTACCGTGAGTTGGGCAAATTATAATAACTGAATCATTCTGGTTTTTCCCGTATTGAACTAAATCGTAATTGTAATTTTTAGTGGGATGGTTTAATTTAGCCAGTTTAATAAAATCTTTTGTAGTCATTCGTTGGTTTTCAGAACTCAGTTCATTCGAACACGATAAACACGTTGCACCATTTAAATGACTATTTGGGGTTTGTTGGAAATCACCGTGTTTTACACACGTTATATTTACACATGTGTGAGCGTTAACATAATCTACATTATTGTATGTATACAACCCATTATGTGTTTGTTGTGCCTTTAGTTCAAACGCTTCTTTCGTATCTCTATGTCGCAAAGACATTCGTTGATTAACACAATATGTACATCCATTAAATCCAGATAAATGATTGTTTGGAGTTTGTTCAAATGGTCCATGATTGATTATCGGGCAAATAATAGTAATAAGAGTTTTACAATTAGCATATACACTATGTGAGTAATCAAATTTATCGCCGTGGATTTCGCGCGATTTACGAATAAACTCTTCTGTCGTGCTTCTTTGATTATAGTGATTTTTTTTTATATTACATTTGCGACACCCATCTCCTCTAGATAAATGTTTATTTGGAGTTACTTGAAAATCCATATTGCATTCATTGCACGTTATAATTACCTTTTCGCTCGCTTTTACGTATATTGTTTTATCATAACTATACTGATTACTATGTTTTAGTTTCGCTTTACTTACAAATAGTTCAGTCATGGATTATTATTTGTCAAATATTTTGTACAATCAATCAATTTTATGAACCCTGTATGTTTCGTGCGCGATACGTAAACTATATGATTGTTTCCATAAATATATAATTACTTATCATAAATAGTAACAAACGATATTACTCAACAATTATTCAATCTTCATTTGTTTATCAATAGTGACTTCTTTGAGAACATTTCGCATAATCTTGTCTTCAAATGACTTATTTTCTTCTTTTCCGTATCCACCTAGTGCCGCCGCTGAATATTTGAAGAACTTTTCACCATTTTCTGAGCCAAGAACGTCTGCGTTCGGGGTTTCCGCATACCAAACTGGACGCATTCGTTCGTTTTTATAGGCTACCCCTTTAACTGCCTTCCGTAATTTCTCTTTATTTTCGTCTTTTTCCCATTTTTCGGCATCTTTGATGTATACCGTCTCTCGCTTGAGGTCCGTACAGTGAAATGGACGGTCGTGAATATCCATATCATTGATTCGTTGGATCAATACCTGTGATAATCCATCAACAAATCCGTGTTCTCCAGTTTCTATGAATTCTTCCATGGAGATTTCAATATTTTTAACGAAATCCTTCAATGTCATTGCGTCTTTACACTGTTCGTTGAGGAATACATTCAAATTGAACTTATTATGGCTGTTCGTAGTGGTCGTATTATGATGATTACCCATATTTCCTGCCAGTTCCATCATCTTTGCGCTTTGGTCGGTAATTATCTTTTGAAATTCGCGGCGTTCTTCTAATATAAGGTCCTTGAATTCTTGGTTCTGCTTCAACAACTCAATCACTATTGTTGGATTATCGATTATAGTTGACATGTTATTGGGAATAGATGGCGTATCAGTTGTTTCCTTACATACCTTTTTGTGTCGTGACAGTCCTTGACGGTATTTAAACTCTTTACCACAACTACAGCTATGAATTTTAGTAGATGTGTTGTCACCTTTAGTCATCTTCTGATGTTTTGCAGATAAAATATGCTTATTAAAATCGCCTTTACTACTGGTAAAATAGTAACAATATTCACAATTATATTTTAATGGCGAATTTTGAGAATTATTTGTCACCATTTGAACCCTATATAATGATAACACAAATTTCTCTAAATCATTGGCCGCGTAATATACTTATTTTTTTATGGTAACGCATTTTTACAATAAAAAATGAAAATGGTAGCATTATGGAGTAAATCCACAAAATCAACATTTCCAAATATAATTCTATCTCGACAAAATCGTTTTTGGACATTTATTTTATGTCCATTTTCAAATTCTTCAGCCAATTCTTTTTCGTACTTTTATGGGTATATATATAATTATTTGAATATAAAGAGAACAAAAAAACAATATATACATAATTTTTCTTTTTATAGTGTGAACCTTTAATAATGGATAAGCCAAAACTCTAATGTAGTTGAATCTGACGGGTTTTCATAACATGGATATAATCGATAGTTGTTGTCAGTTAAACCCTGTTTTCTTTCCGACCGGACTTCTTCCCAAGAATATACCCGTGTGTTAGAGCGGATCGTTGCTTTAAATAATCCATTGCTATCTGGAGATTTACGATTAGGACCTCTACCATTGAGTCTTGGTTTTAAATTCTCGTTATAATATTTCTTAATTTCATCTTGCGTAGCGCGTTTCGTAATTACTGGTTCTCTGGTTTGAATTTCTACTACTGGTTCATCTGTTTCAAATCCGACCATACCGACTGTATCATTGAACGTCTTGCAACCTTGAATATTCCCCCTGACAAATTTGGTAGTTTTGGATTTCCATTGTACGGTTTTATCCTCAAAGTTACTTTTCCATAAGGTATCATACTTAATAATACTATCAATATTTGTAAAACAGATGACATATGGGTTAGTATCATATCCAGTAGTTCGTCCAACTAATCCTTGAATTATAGTAGCATCATCCGGATTCATGGTATGTCGTTCATAAACAACCCCCAAGTAGGTCTTAATTAATGTTTTAGCGCAGCGCAACATTTCCTTGACAAAAATTATCGTATGTTTCTTAGGTTTCTTGATGAGAGTGTTGTTAATATCGTTCATCTCGCTAGTGCGGTCATATTTGATGTATTCGTAATTTTCTGGCGTTAATACGCTTTTAATATTATCAATCGTAATATTATGTAAGCTTCCATTTTGAGTTCTAATTATATGGTAACGAGGAGTTTCGAACGAGTCGATGCATTGTTTAAGCTCGTTAACATTATTTTGTATGCTTGGATGGATGGTGTGTGTGTGTCTGTCGTATCCACAAAGGTCCTTATATTGTCTAACATTTCCACGTTCATATAGGTCATATGAACTGACATAGTTCTCACCGGCTTCTGCCATTATCTTTTTTGAAGCGTTACCCCACTTCATTAAATCGTAGATAGTCCCATCTGGGGTGGCTGTATATTCTAAAATTTTGACATCGTTTCTGTAGAGGGTTTGTTTATCGAGTAATCCGGCGGCCTCAAACGATTTACGAATCGTCTGTCCTTTTTTTGCGGCCACTTGAATTTCATCCATGATGATGAGCACATTTTGTTTATTTCGTATTTCATCTACAAACGTCTTAGGTAAATCTCCTCGGTGGAAAACTCGAGACTGTACGCTATCCGGTAGACGTTCAATTGTCTGAGCCTTCCATTCGACAGATGAAAGACCGGTAATAATATAAATATTCTCGATGGGGATTGGTTCACCTGAATCTTCCATAAATTTCTTTATGGTCGCCTCCATCGAACCAGTTTTGCCGCTCTGTGTCTGTGCAACAACCATTATATTAATTACACGGTTGTCTTTGAAACCCGCTATAACTTGTGCTGCGATTAACTCTTGATTCGGGAAGATCTTGGAAACGCCGGTTAGTTCAAGGTTGCGTATTTGAGTGAGGACGATGCTTAAATTATTTCTCATAATCTCCTGCTCGATTAGAGCATACTCGCACCGTACACGAGTTCTAAGTGCGATTTCCAATGTATTCGATGATATATTATCAGACATTGTGGGTTTGATGCTGTTGATCGGATTCGTTGGTATTGTTATAGCTAATGATCAACCGAATCATATTTTCAATTTTTCGTTTTCATTTGAGAATCGAATTGAGAAAGCTTATCTTGTATCAGTCGGATTTCCTTAAAAATTTGGTCTACGAGTATGCTCGAGTTATCGTCAAGTTCTGTCGGTGATGTATTGTTTAATGGAGACGGGGGTAATATCTTGTATAAGTAAAAAATATATAGTAATCCAATCAAAAACCCATTATCATAATAGTTATGACATTTAATAAATAGTTTGTCTGCGTTATGGATTGATTTATTTTTATCTGGATGGCATTTTAATACGATTTTGCGGTAACACTTCTTAATATACGATTTAATAACTGGATTTTTATCCTCTTCTTGTTCTGTTTCAGTGTCGGGTTCTTTATCAGGGACTACATCCGGTTTTTCCTCATCCTTAGTTTCTGGTTCTTTCTCATCATTGGTTTCTGGTTCTTTTTCGGGAGCGGCTTCTTGTTTCTTCATATTTTTAAATAGGAATGCGAAGAAATCATCACCTTCTGTATATTTATCATCGCCTTCATAAGAACTATTATCTAATATGTTCTCGTAATGGTCCATAATTTCAAATATTTTGTGAAATATGTTTGTGGGTTCTTCCATGAATCTACTATATTGTTAGATAAAAATATATTGTATATATAAAATGTTTTTATCGTTTTTGTTTCTTATAGCTGGCGTTACTGCTAGAATGAATGAATATGTGCCTACAGTTGAGATGGAACCTTACCAAGTAATGCATAGTATGGATACCGAATTGCCTCAATCATTTACGTGGTCTAATGTAGATGGTGTGAATTATTTAACGAAAAGTCTGAATCAACACATACCCGTATATTGCGGCAGCTGCTGGGCGCACGGTAGTGTTAGCTCTTTAGCAGATAGAATAAAGATAATGCGAAAAGCGGCGTGGCCTGATATAAATTTAAGCATTCAATTCATATTGAATTGTCAAATGGGTGGGTCGTGT
>Ga0206125_10001989_pt1 | contig 22441 bp, 22 predicted proteins | sample Helgoland_Spring_4_FD_148598 | JGI IMG/M metagenome (GOLD analysis project Ga0206125, IMG submission 148598) | Pelagic subsurface seawater microbial communities from Kabeltonne, Helgoland, North Sea - Helgoland_Spring_Bloom_20160331_1 | ecosystem: Environmental > Aquatic > Marine > Epipelagic ... | reverse complement strand
AGTTCTTTTTTCTTTGTACTTACTCCTTTAAAATCTTCGTAATTTCCTTTAAAGGCTTTTTCGGCCATGTCCTTATCGGCAAATGATTTGTATTGGGCACCCGGATGGCCGTCAATACTTTTTTTACAAGCAGCCCAAGAAGTAAAGATGCCTCTTTTTTTTCCTTCCCAGACGACGTAGTATTTTTTTTTAGACATAAAATTCAAGTACGTTTGTTAACTCACAACTTTCTCTTTTCAGTTCTTCAAAAGAGTTTCTTCAATTACTTTAGGAAAATGTTTTTGTTCTAATTGGTGAATATTTGCGGCAATAGCATCGGGTGTATCAGAAGTGAGCACAGCAGTGCTTGCTTGGAAAATAATAGCACCTTCGTCGTAATTTTCATTTACATAATGAATAGTGATACCTGTTTCGGTTTCATTTTGCGCCTTTACAGCATTGTGAACATGCATGCCATACATCCCTTTTCCGCCAAATTTTGGGAGAAGTGCAGGGTGAATATTGATGATTTTATTTGGAAAAGCTTTGAGAATATTTTCAGGAACTTTTAATAAAAAACCGGCTAGAACGATAAAATCTGCGTTTTCCTTTAAATAATCGACTACATTTTCGGTTTCTAAGAAAGCAGATTTGCTAAAATAGCGATGCGGAATGTTTAAATTTTTTGCACGTTCCAAAACTTTGGCATTTTTTCTGTTGCTCAAAACGGCAGCAACAGATATTTTCGAATGGTTTTGAAAGTGTTTGATGATGTTTTCAGCGTTTGTGCCTGATCCAGAAGCAAAAATGGCAATTTTTATCATGTTGTATTATTGAATAATGAGCTGCAAAAGAAATAAATATTATTAATATTTGAGCAAGATAATCAAAATATTGAAGATATTTTTTTACATTAGTGAACACATTTTTGTGGTAAATCCTTTTTTTAATTGAAAGTTTGTTATTTTTGCCACGATTTAAAATTTAAAATAAGAAATTATGTCAGACATTGCATCAAGAGTAAAAGCGATCATCGTTGATAAATTAGGCGTTGACGAAAATGAAGTAACTACTGAAGCAAGCTTCACAAACGACTTAGGAGCAGATTCATTGGATACTGTTGAATTGATTATGGAATTCGAAAAAGAATTTGATATTCAAATTCCAGACGATCAAGCAGAAAACATTGGAACTGTTGGTCAAGCAGTAAGCTATATTGAAGAAGCAAAAAAGTAATACTTTTATGGAATTAAAACGGGTAGTAGTAACTGGACTTGGTGCATTAACACCAATTGGTAATAATATTGAAGAATATTGGAATGGACTGGTAAACGGTGTTAGCGGAGCTGCGCCAATTACGCATTTTGATGCCGCCAAGTTCAAAACTCGTTTTGCTTGTGAACTAAAAGACTTCAATGTCAATGATTTTATTCACAGAAAAGAGGCTAGAAAGATGGATAAGTTTACGCAGTATGCCATGGTGGCATCTGACGAAGCTATTGCAGACGCTGGTTTAACTTCTGAGAATATTGATGTTGACAGAGTGGGTGTAATTTGGGGTGCTGGAATTGGAGGAATTGATACTTTCCAACAACAGGTAATGGACTTTGCTAACGGTGACGGAACTCCAAAATTCAATCCATTTTTCATTCCTAAAATGATTGCTGATATAGCACCAGGAATGATTTCTATCAAACACGGTTATAGAGGACCTAACTTTACAACGATGTCTGCATGTGCCTCTTCGGCAAATGCAATTATTGATGCATTAAACTATATTCGTCTAGGGTATGCCGATGTTATTGTTTCAGGAGGTTCTGAAGCAGCAATTACAGAAGCAGGAATGGGTGGATTTAATGCATTGCATGCGCTATCTACTAGAAATGATGACCCACAATCTGCTTCAAGACCTTTCGATAATGATCGTGATGGTTTTGTGATGGGAGAAGGTGCTGGTGCGTTGATTTTAGAAGAATATGAGCATGCGAAAGCGCGTGGCGCAAAAATTTACGCAGAAGTAAGCGGAGCAGGACTTTCTGCTGATGCACATCATTTGACAGCACCACATCCTGATGGATTAGGGGCTAAAAACGTGATGTTGAACTGCTTAAAAGATGCTGGTGTGGAACTGGCAGATGTCGATGCTATCAATGTTCATGGAACATCTACTCCCCTCGGAGATGTCGCTGAGACAAAGGCAATTAAGGATGTGTTTGGTGAACATGCGTATGGCATTAATGTCAATTCAACAAAATCTATGACAGGACACCTTTTGGGTGCCGCTGGAGCTATTGAAGCGATTGCTTCTATTTTAGCCATGAAAAATGGTGTAATTCCTCCAACGATCAATCATGTTACTAATGATGATCTCATAGATAACAAACTAAATCTTACTTTAAACAAAGCACAAAAAAGAGATATCAAAGTCGCAATGAGTAATACATTTGGTTTTGGAGGTCACAATGCTTGTGTATTATTCAAGAAAATCGATTAAATAGCTTTTGAAATTCATCCGTAAAATAATAAAACCTCAAGACGAAGACGACGAGGTGTTTTATGGAGAATTGAAACAATTATTAGGGTTTAAACCAAAGAACCTAGACTACTATAAAACGGCGTTTATTCATCGTTCTGTAAAAGTTTTGGATGCAAAAGGAAATCGGGTGAACTACGAACGTCTAGAATTCTTAGGCGATGCCATGTTAGGTTCTATTGTGGCAGCTTTTCTCTTTAAAATGGTGCCCGACGGAAATGAAGGTTATTTGACTCAAATGCGTTCCAAGATTGTAAGTAGATCCCATTTGAATGCTTTAGGAAAAGATTTAGACCTGATTCGATTTGTAAAAAGTACCATTTCAAGAAATAGGATGGGCCCCAATATTTATGGAAATATATTTGAAGCCCTTATTGGAGCCGTATATTTAGATAGAGGCTATGTCTATTGTGAAAAATTTATAGACAAGCGAGTCATCGATAATTACGTCGATATACCTGCTTTAGAGAATAAAATTACTAGTTACAAAGGGATTATTATTGAATGGTGTCAAAAGACCAAGAAAGCCTTAAAATTTGATACCTACGAGGATTCGGGTAATGAAGCTGTTAGGCATTACAGTGTGAAATTAAGTATTGATGGTCAAGTAATCTCGAAAGGAAGAGCGACCGCTAAAAAGAAAGCGGAGGAAATTGCATCGCGGAGAGTTTACTTTATTTATCAGGAAGAAATTAAGGATATCCTCTAGTTCCCTACAACGTTTTCGTATGTTTTTTTTAGTGTACTCTAAATAATGAGTAACTTAGCCAAACTTTTGTGTATCCAAAAGAGGTGTTTTTAGTTGGACTATTTTAATGATTTTATCTTTATAAAAGATTGTATATATGCAAGTACACGCTTTAGAAATAGATGATTTTGAAGATTCGAACTTTACACTAATTAGTATACATACTAGTTTGTCTGACTACAAACTGGCGTACCTTTTGAATAGAACATTACAAACTTCGTTTAAAAGGGAGAAAGATTCATTAGTAGTAGAGGATGAGGTGCAAAATGCTACCTTTTCGGTGTACAACTATGAAGACGAGTCGCAATTTATTAATTGGTATTTGATTGCAAATAAATACCACGGTGTTTCAAAAGTGCCTATTGCAAATGGCTTATTTGGAACCATTAACGAAACAGTAAACAGAACTAGCTATTTAATCCCCGAAAAGAAAAAAACGGATTTTTTAGTGAAAATAGAAGGAGATTTTGATCCGTATTTAGTACATAAGACCATTCAATCCATAAAAGATATGGAACAAGTAATAACTTCGTATACGATCGATATTGACACCTTAAAATCTAAAGACTTTTTAATTTTATAATTATGCCAAATACTAAAAAAACTAAAATTGTTGCGACCTTAGGCCCTGCAATTAACAATAGAGAAACGCTTAGAGAATTGATGATCTCGGGTGTGAATGTGTTTAGAATTAACTTTTCTCATGCTGATTACGACAACGTAACTGAAATCGTAAAAGTAATTAGAGAATTGAATGACGAAATGGGATATCACGTTGCGTGTTTGGCCGATTTACAAGGACCTAAATTGCGTGTAGGTGTAATGGCTGAAGGTGTAGAATTAGCGCTAGGAGATGTCTTTACATTTACTACAGAGGCATTAGAGATTGGAACACAGGAAAAGGCATTTATGACCTATAAAGACTTTCCAAGAGATGTGAAAGTTGGAGAACAAATATTGGTGGATGATGGGAAGTTGCTTTTTGAGGTTACAGCAACAGACGGTGCTGCGAACGTAACAACAAAAGTATTACGTGGAGGACCTTTGAAATCCAAGAAAGGTGTAAACTTGCCTAATACTGCAATATCCTTACCTGCGTTAACGGAAAAAGATATCAAAGATGCCATTTTTGCCTTATCACTTCAGGTTGACTGGATCGCTTTATCATTCGTAAGAAACCCTCAAGATTTAGAAGATATTCACAAATTAATTCGTGAAAATTCAGATGTATCTGAATTTAGAACACCGGTTATAGCCAAGATAGAAAAACCAGAAGCTGTTGATAATATCGATGAAATCATTCCGTTTTGTGATGCCTTAATGGTGGCACGTGGAGATTTAGGTGTAGAAATTCCGATGGCCGAAGTTCCTTTGGTGCAAAAAACCTTGGTTAGAAAAGCTAAGGAAGCTAAAATTCCTGTAATTATTGCTACCCAAATGATGGAAACCATGATTGACAATCAGGTGCCTACAAGAGCTGAGGTGAACGATGTTGCCAATTCAATTATGGATGGAGCAGACGCTGTAATGCTTTCAGGTGAAACTTCTGTTGGAGCTTTTCCAAATGAAGTGATCAAGAAGATGAGAGAGATCATTCGAAGTGTAGAACACTCACCATTGATCGAAGTGCCAAGAAATGCGCCAAAAATGAAAGACCCGAAACGATTTGTTTCGGATGCAGTATGTCATCAAGCAGCAATTCTAGCAGATAATATCAATGCAAAAGTAATTTCTACATTGACGTATTCTGGTTATACTGCTTTTCAGATTTCTGCATGGCGACCTCATTCTCATATTCTTGTGTTCTCACCAAATAAAAGAGTGTTAGCTATGCTAAACTTATTTTGGGGTGTAAAGGCTACGTATTACAATAATGATGTATCTACCCGTAGAACCATAGAAGAAGTAAATGCTTTGGCAATCAAAAGAGGTGTTGTAGGGAAAGGAGAGTACATAGTAAATCTTAACTCAACTCCTGTAAAAGAAAAAGGAATGGTGAACACATTACGTGTAACTCAAGTAGATTAGAGCGCTCATACCAAATTGAATACACCCTCTTATACTTTGTATGAGAGGGTTTTTTGTAGGAGGTGGTGGGTGAATGTACCGGCTGTTTTTTGAAAAAAATAACCCTATAAAAGTTAGTCATAGAACCTTCTTTTTGGAAGATTATAACCGGAGTATGTCGAAAATTAAAAAAATTAAGTATCTTTAAAATTCTCTAAAACTTAAACTATGGCCATTAAAAACTTCAAAGCACCGGTAAATAAAGTAGAAAAGTCAGATTCCGATAAAATTCTTGTTTCGAAATATATGACTACCAAACTGATTACTTTTAAACCAGGTCAGACAGTTTTAGAGGTTATGGAAATTTTACTAAAGAACAATATTTCTGGTGGCCCGGTAATTGGTAATTCTGGTGAAGTCTTAGGTATTATATCAGAAGGTGATTGCATGAAACAGATTGCCGAAAGCAGGTATTATAATATGCCAATGAATGATGTGAAAGTGGATCATCACATGGTAAAAGATGTCGATACCATTGCTCCAGACATGACCATTTTTGAAGTTGCTCACTTGTTTTATACCTCCAAAAGAAAAAGATTTCCGGTGATGGAAAATGGAAAACTTGTGGGGCAAATTAGTCGAAGAGATATTTTAAAAGCAGCACTTTCGTTAAAGGATAAATAGATAATTAAAGCAATTTTGTAGAAGTTTCTTTTTCTATGATAAAATACATGTTGTTTTGTTTAAAGTACCCGAGATCATAGATGTAAAAACAAGCCTTTTTGTTTTCATCAATTTGAGTATGTGTGAAATAGTTTAGATAAAATCCGAGCTCAAGCAAATCATTTTTCTTTATGTTATTAATTCCTTCGGAACGTAATTCCAATAGGATGCTGTAATTTTTTCTTAGTTTTTGATTTGTTTTTCTAATCGTTTTATTGACTTCGGAATTCAATCTATTGTTTCTAGAATTTCTACACGAATCCGAACAATACTTCTTGTCTGATCTTCCGTAAATAATAGTATTGCACTCTAAGCATTTTCTTTCCATAGCTGAATACATTTAACATAAGCTAAAATATAAAAGTATATAAAGATAGTTGTTTTTAATCAATTATATTCGACAATAAATGTTTAAAACTCTGTTTTGAATTGAATTAGTTGTTGTTTTACGGTATCGTTGTGTGAGTTATGTTACACTAACGAAATAATACTAATTAAAAAAAATGTTATGAGTAATTTGAGAAACAAAGTCCAATTGATTGGGCGTTTAGGAGTCGATCCTGAGATTATTGAGTTAGATTCTGGTAAGAAATTGGCAAAATTTGCTATGGCCACAAGTGAAGCTTATACAAATGCTGCTGGGGAGAAAATAGAAGACACCCAGTGGCATAGAATTGTGGTTTGGGGTAAACTTACAGATGTTGTAGATAAGTATGTGAAGAAAGGAAAAGAAATTGCAGTTGAAGGCAAATTGACACATCAGAAATACGAAGATAAAGAAGGTATCAATCGTTATACCACCGAGATAATAGTTCACGATATTCAGCTCTTCGGAAACAAAAGTACTTGATTTTGATCTTTGTGTATTAGTTGAAAAAGGGTCACTTCTTAAGAAGTGACCTTTTTTGTGTTCTAGAGAGAATTATATAAAAAAAAGATCATTATGAGCGGCAATTATCTATATTTGTAAAAAAAAGATAAAATAGTCTTTTAAAAATTTAATTTTTGCCTATGTTGACCATAACAGAGAATAGTAGTGTTGCAGAAATCGTTTCCTATAACATCGAAACGATTGATGTGTTTAAAAAGTATGAAATTGATTTTTGTTGTGGAGGAGATGTGTCGCTCCGAAAAATATGTGACGAGAAAGGATTGATGTATAAAGAATTGCAATGGGCATTGCAAAATATTTCTCAGTTAAAAAATAAGGTTTATGACTATGTGAGCTGGGATGTGAATTTTTTGATGGATCATATTGTTCATATTCATCATGCTTATGTTACAGCCAATATTGAGAAGATCCAACAATATGCTAACAAGGTAGCCAATGTACATGGAATTCATTATCCAGAATTGCTAGAAATAAAATCTCTTTTCAGAGAAGTTTCCGAAGCGTTAGTGACGCATATGAAAGAAGAAGAACAGGTGTTGTTTCCTTATATTAAGCACTTGGTAGCGGTTCAAAAACAAAAGGAAGCACTGGTAACTACAGGTTTTGAAGCCATCGAAAATCCTATCCAATTAATGGAAGCAGCGCACGAAAATGCAGGAAATCTTTTCAAAAGAATCTCGGCTCTTGCCAAAAATTATACGCCTCCAAATACGGCTTGTACTACTTTAAAGGCGTTCTATACAGCACTCCAAGAGTTTGAAGAAGATCTGCATCTTCACATTCATTTGGAAAATAATATACTGCATCCCAAGGCTTTGAAATTAGAGGAGCAAATGGCAAAATAAACAAGGAGGAGGATGGAGGAAAGTAATTTTTTTAGGAATACCAAATACAGTGATTTGGGACAGCCGTTATAGGACTTAATGGTTTTTTGGCACAGACTTTGAATAGGTATTGCTAGCTAATCCCTATCACTATGAAGAAAACTACTTTATATTTCGTTTTTATCGGTTTATTGTCAATGGGTACTTCGTGTACAGATGTCTATGTAGAAGAAGTGTACTATCCAAAAGTAGCGGAGGCTGCTTTTGTTGAAGACTACGATCTCTGGTATGTAGATTATCACCAAACACAAGGTCAAGATGCAATTCCTTATATGAAATTAGCATTTACACTTTCTTTCGATCGGGGCGCATTATTTGCAAATAATAATATTTCCGAAATTGGCTATATAGGCAACGGTTATGGTATTCAAGTGGGTAGTTATTCATGGGCTGGAGATACTTTGGTCACCAATCATGAGTTGGATGGAATTGACTCCTATGAAATAAAGCAAATTTCGCAAAACGAAATAGAAATGTACCATCCTGCTACACGTACCTCATATTATTTAATAGGTTATGGGGTAGATGAATTTGATTATGACAAACTGTTTTACGAAAATATAGAATACCTCCTACAAGACTATGAAATCTGGACAAAGATATTTCGAAGCAACCACGGACGGTTCAATGAATTCGATAATGAAAATTTTTTAAAGTTTACACCAGAATTCGATGCTACATTTTATGCTTCTAAAAGCCTTTTTGGCACGAATATTGATTTTATAAACTGGAATTATAGTGGCGCATATGAGGTTTTTGATGTAGAAGGCTTTGAAAATTTAAAGATTTTAACATTAAGTTATGATTCCCATGATACAGAAACCTTTGAATTGGTCGTTATAAATGATAGTATTGTAGAGTTGTTTCACATAGATTCTGAAACTACCTATAGATTTGAAGGAAGTTACTTTATTCAATATTTAAAAGACGGTAGCAAAAAGAAAACAAAAAGAGACAGCAGAGAAAGAACAAAAATTAAAAGAAAAATATATAATAAGATTTCATAGTAAGTTTGGTTAGTTAATTTTGATTGGTTGTGGTTATCCAATCAAATAAAAACCGTCTCTCTCGAGACGGTTTTTTTTATACCTTTAACTAAAACTTAATCACATTGAGCAAAACAGCATTCATTACAGGAGCAACTTCAGGAATTGGAAAGGCTACAGCAGAAATTTTCGCTAAAAACAAGATCAAACTTGTTATTTGTGGAAGAAGAAAAGAGCGTCTTTTAGACTTGCAAAAAACATTAGCTAAAGATACTGATGTGCACGTGTTGGAATTTGATGTAAGAGACAAAGCAACCGTATTCTCCAAAATTCAAGGCTTACCAGAAACGTTTAGAAACATTGATATTCTTATAAACAACGCCGGTAATGCCCATGGACTAGATCCCGTTCATAAAGGAAATACCGAGGATTGGGACGCAATGATAGATATCAATATTAAAGGACTATTATATGTTACTAAAGCCATTAGCCCCAATATGGTTGAGAGGAAGCAAGGACAGATCATCAATATCGGATCCATTTCTGCAAAAGATGTATATGGAGGTGGCAATGTATATTGTGCGACCAAACACGCCGTAGACGCCCTGAATAAAGGCATGCGAATGGATTTGAGCGCCTATGGAATTCGTGTAGCCGCAGTACATCCAGGTTTGGTTGATACTGAATTTTCTACAGTTCGTTTTAAAGGAGATGTAGAAAGAGCAGATAATGTTTATAAGGGATTTACACCCCTTGCCGCCCAGGATATTGCAGAAATTATTCATTTTGTTGTGACAAGACCACAACATGTAAATGTCACAGATTTACTAGTGCTACCAACAGCGCAAGCTTCAGGTACACAGATTCATAAAGAATTTTAAAATGATCAATAAACGTCTTCTTATCAGAAACTTGCTCAATCACAACGATGAAAATAGTTTCTATGATAAAAAGTTAAAAATTGATTTGGATTCAAAAGAAGGAAAAGCAAAATTTTTAAAGCATATTTGCGCCTTGTCAAACTCCAATCCCGAAAACAATTCCTACATAGTAATTGGTGTTGAAGACAATTCAAATAGAATTGTAGGGGTCGATTTTTTTGATGATAGCAGAATTCAAGACCTGATAAACTCCTGCTTAATAAACCCGCCAAGTATTCGGTACGAAAACATTTCTTTTCCAAAATTGCAACGACACAAAGTGGTTGCATTGGTCACCATACTACCCATAAACAAACTCACTTCGCTCAAAAAGAATTATTGGAAATATACCACAGGAATGGCTTTTTTTAGGAAAGGTAGTAGTTCGAGCCCAACTCAAACCGGATTTGTACTTAAAAACAGCAACAAAGCCCTTGTCGAAAAACTCGAAAAATCTTCGAGCAATACCTTGTCGTTGACGCTCAATGGAGTTTTCGACTTTATGGAGCAACATCCTAAAAACCTAAATCCACAATACCTAGTGTTTAAAGAATCGTTCGTATTGTGTTGGGCAGGAGAAAAACAAAAAGAGCGGAATTCAATATACTACTCTAGGGTAGATATTGAATTGATAAAAGAACAAGTCCGACTGTTTTACTCTGCATTGGATCGTGTAAAGATTCAAATTAACGATGAATCCTTTATCATTACAGAATTTGTGTTTCTTGGGATTTTCGATACCTATCAATATTATCCTTTAGAAAAAACAGTTATCCATTTTAAGGACAATGGAAAATATCATATTTCCTCATTGTTTTTATTTGAATCTCCTCAGTTTGATAGTGCCCATTTGCAAGATATTTATACAACAAATAATAGCGTATTAGAAAAGTGTTTGTCCGCAAGAAAACTTTCTAAAGCAGATGAAAAAACCTTGCAAAATTTTCCAACAACCTACCTGATATGCTCTATCAATGGATTTCATAAGGCAAAGGAAAAATTGATAACAGCCAGTCCCTTTTTAAAAAACTTGATAGATAAAACGGCATATATCAAATACAAAGAAGCCTTAAGGGTACTGCGTAAAATTAAATATCAAAACAAATAAGAACCGCCTAGCTTTTGATTTTAAGCGCAGCAAGGAATTATTATTTATTAGCGATATAAATTATTCATTCACAGACCTTGAGTCACTTATAATGGCTGTTTTATTTTTCTTAAAATCATGTTTCTCAATAGACAGAAAATATGTAATTTCGCAACTCAATTGAATACAGGGTAAAATGAGTGCAAAATTTAGAGAACACAAAGGCTTAAGTTTGACGAACATAGCGGCAGAGACGTTGCAATTTTGGAAGGATAATGACATCTTTCAAAAGAGTATTCGAAGCAGAGAAGGAAAAGATCCTTATGTGTTTTTTGAAGGACCACCTTCAGCAAACGGATTGCCTGGAATTCACCATGTAATTGGACGTACCATTAAAGATATCTTTCCTCGCTATAAAACCATGAAAGGTTTTAAAGTAGAACGTAAAGCAGGATGGGATACCCATGGATTGCCAGTAGAGCTTGGCGTTGAAAAAGAACTTGGAATTACCAAAGAAGATATTGGTACAAAAATTTCGATTGAAGAGTACAATGATGCCTGTAGAAAAGCGGTGATGAAATACACCGACGTATGGAATAATCTTACCGAACGTATCGGATACTGGGTAGATATGGAAGATCCTTATGTTACCTACAAACCTAAATATATGGAATCTGTATGGTGGTTGCTTTCACAGATGTACAAGAAAAATTTATTGTACAAAGGCTACACCATTCAACCCTATTCTCCAAAAGCAGGTACTGGATTGAGCTCACATGAAATCAACCAACCCGGAGCGTATCAAGATGTAACGGATACCACCATTGTTGCGCAGTTTAAGGCTATTAAAGAAACCTTACCTGCCCGTTTGCAAGAACTTCAAGGGGATGTACATTTCTTGGCATGGACAACAACGCCTTGGACATTGCCATCGAATACAGCCTTGACAGTTGGACCTAAAATTGAATATGTAGCGGTTAAATCTTTCAACCAATATACGTTTGAGTCGATAACCGTTATTTTGGCAAAAGCTTTGGTAGGAAAGCAATTTGGGAAAAAATTCTTTGAAGTTGAAAATGAAGCTGCTCTCAAAGACTATACAGCCGGAGATAAAAAAATACCATTTATTACGGTAGATGCCTACAAAGGAACAGAATTGGTAGGTGCAAAATTTGAACAGTTGTTGCCATTTGCATTGCCTTATGAAAACCCTGAAAACGCTTTTAGAGTAATTTCTGGTGATTTTGTAACTACTGAAGATGGTACTGGAATTGTACATACGGCACCAACCTTTGGAGCCGATGATGCACAAGTTGCTAAACAAGCAGATCCAGAAGTACCGCCAATGTTGGTTTTAGACAAAAACGATAATCCAATTCCATTGGTTGACTTGCAAGGTAAATTTACGGAGCATGTGGGCCCCTATGCAGGTAAATATGTGAAAAATGAATATTACAACGAAGGCGAAGTTCCGGAAAGATCGGTTGACGTAGAGATTGCTATTCAGTTAAAAGAAGAAAACAAAGCATTTCATGTTGAGAAATACAAGCACAGTTACCCGCATTGTTGGAGAACAGATAAGCCTATTCTTTACTATCCTCTAGATTCTTGGTTTGTAAAAGTAACCGAGCAAAGAGATAAAATGTTCGACCTGAACGAATCTATCAACTGGAAGCCGAAATCTACGGGTGAAGGACGTTTTGGAAACTGGTTAAAGAATGCCAACGATTGGAACCTATCGCGTTCTCGTTACTGGGGAATCCCGCTTCCAATTTGGAGATCAGATGACGGAACTGAAGAAACAATTATTGGTTCTGTTGAGGAATTGAAAAATGAAATTCAAAAAGCTATCGAGGCTGGAGTAGCTTCAGAAGATATATTTGCCGATTTTAAAGTAGGTGATATGTCGGAAGAAAATTATGATAAAATCGATTTGCACAAAAATATTGTAGATCAGATTACCTTGGTTTCTCCTTTGGGAAAACCGATGAAACGCGAATCTGATTTGATTGATGTTTGGTTCGATTCAGGATCGATGCCTTACGCTCAATGGCATTATCCTTTTGAAAATAAAGCCTTGATTGATGATCAAAAATTCTATCCGGCCGACTTTATTGCGGAGGGAGTAGATCAAACTCGAGGGTGGTTTTATACCTTACACGCTATTAGTAGCTTGGTGTTTGATTCTGTGGCCTACAAAAATGTGGTGTCGAATGGATTGGTGCTAGACAAGCATGGTAAAAAAATGTCCAAGCGATTAGGAAATGGAATCGATCCATTTGAAACCATGGACACCTATGGTCCTGATGCTACGCGTTGGTATATGATTTCCAATGCAAATCCGTGGGATAATTTAAAGTTCGATATCGATGGAATTGACGAAGTACGTAGAAAATTCTTCGGAACGCTGTACAATACCTATTCGTTCTTTTCATTGTATGCCAACTTAGATAATTTCTGTTTTGCAGAAGAAGAAATCGCGATTGAAAAGCGCCCGGAAATTGACCGTTGGATTCTTTCTGAATTGAATACTTTGGTGAAAAATGTGGATAAATTCTATGCAGCATACGAACCTACAAAGGCAGCAAGAGGAATTCAAGATTTTGTTTCAGAGAATTTGAGTAACTGGTTTGTGCGTTTGAGTAGAAGACGTTTTTGGAAAGGAGACTATGCGGAAGATAAAATTTCTGCGTATCAAACTTTGTATACCTGTATGCTTACAGTTGCCAAATTAGGAGCCCCTATTGCACCGTTCTTTATGGATAATTTATATAAAGATTTGACAAATGCAGTATCAGATACGCACGAAGAATCTGTACATTTGACCGATTTCCCTGTTTGCGATGAAACAAGTATCGACGCTAATTTGGAACGTAAAATGCAAAAGGCGCAACAAATAGCCTCAATGGTACTATCCTTGCGAAAAAAGGAAATGATTAAAGTGAGACAACCCTTAAAACGTATCATGATTCCAATTTTAGATGAAAGAGACCGTGAAGATATATTGGCTATTCAAGACCTAATCATTTCTGAAGTAAATGTAAAAGAGATAGAGTTGCTAGACGATGCTTCAGGGATTTTAGTGAAGAATATCAAACCTAATTTTAAGGTATTAGGCCCAAGGTTTGGGAAAGAAATGCGCTTTGTTGGCGCTGCGGTGCAAAAGTTTGACCAAGAAGATATTGCAAAACTCGAAAAAGAAGGTAAAATTTCTTTAGAAATAAACGGAAAATTTGTAGATTTATCGGCAGATGAGGTAGAAATTTCTTCTCAGGATATCGAAGGTTGGCTGGTAGCAAACCAAGGCAGTTTAACGGTTGCTTTGGATGTGCATATATCAGACGCATTGAGAAAAGAAGGAATTGCAAGAGAGTTGATCAATAGAATTCAAAACATTCGTAAAGACACTGGCTTGGAAGTTACAGACCAGATTAAATTAACGATTGAAAATCAAGCAATTCTGGAGGAAGCGGTTCTTGAGAATGAGCAACATATTAAAAATGAAACATTAACCAAATCATTAGAGTTTGTCTCTGAATTGTCTGAAGAAGGTGTAGCCATTGAATTCGACGATATAAAGAGTAAAGTTCTAATCAGTAAATCATAGCACTATGGAAAATATCAAAGCACAATACGGAGAAGATGACTTAAACGAGTTTAAAGAGATTATCTTAAAAAAAATAGCGAGAGCGCAAGAGGACCTAGATATTTTGAACAGTGCCTATAAAAACGATAGCACGAACGGTACAGATGATACTTCACCGACATTCAAAGCCTTTGAAGAAGGTGCAGAAACGATGGCGAAAGAGGCGAATGTACAGTTGGCAATTCGACAAGAAAAATTCATTCGCGATTTGAAGAATGCCTTATTACGGATTGAAAATAAAACCTATGGTGTATGTAGAGTCACTGGAAACCTCATACAAAAGCAACGTCTATTATTGGTGCCGCATGCAACCTTGAGTATTGAGGCAAAAAAGAAACAATAGAACAGGGGCTTACTGTGGGAAACATAGTAGGTAACTGGTCTAGATAGAAATAAAAAATATTTGAAAAAAGCAATTCTTATTATCATTGCCGTATTGGCAATAGATCAAATTAGTAAAATATGGATAAAAACCAACTTTATGTTGGGCGAAGAAATCTATGTTTTCGATTGGTTTCGTATTCATTTTATTGAAAATAATGGTGCAGCTTGGGGAGCTGAAATTGGAGGAAGAACTGGAAAATTGATCTTAACACTTTTTCGGTTGTTTGCCATTGTAGGAATTGGTTATTGGTTGCGAACCTCACTCCAAAAGAAAGCACATCATTTACTTATAGTTTCAATAGCCCTTATTTTTGCAGGTGCTTTAGGGAATATTCTGGATTCTGTGTTTTACGGAGTTATTTTTGACCATTCAAATTACCAATTGGCAACTTTATTTTCTGAAAATCCATATGGATCGGTTTTTCACGGAAAAGTGGTAGATATGCTTTATTTTCCTATGTATAACGGGGTTTTTCCAGCATGGATGCCAAAAGTTGGAGGACAGCATTTTACCTTTTTTAATGCCATATTCAATGTTGCTGATTCCGCCATTACCATTGGAGTGATGATCTTAATATTTTTTGGAAATAAAATTTTCCCTAAAGAAAATGCTTAATATTTCGAAACCACAATGAAGGTGACTTGGTCAGTTGTTTTTTGAATTATGGTTCCTTATGAAACAAAACGTATTGCATGAATTGTTTGAAAAACAAGCAATTGTAAACCCTAACAATGACGCATTAAAATGCGGTGATGAGGTAATTACCTACCAAGAATTAGACAAGAGAAGTTCTCAATTTTCTAATTATTTGATTTCTTTAGGAGTACAGTCAGGTGATGTAGTAAAAATTTGTATTGAGCGTTCGATAGAAATGTTTATTGGTATTTTTGGGATACTGAAGTGTGGTGCCGCTTATTTGCCGATTGAAACAGAAATATCTGATGAAAGATTGTCATTTATATGCAATGATAATTCGCATCCCTTGTTTATTTCTAAATGGGCTATCTCTACTAAATACACCACCGTTATTGAAAGTCTTCAAATCGTAAATTTAGACACAGATTGGGGGCATATTGAAAAGACTTCAGCGTTAAAAAAGGAGGTAGTTTTTACAAAAGAAAGTCCTGCCGTAGTGCTTTATACCTCTGGATCTACAGGGAAACCAAAGGGTGTTCTTTTGTCGCATTTTGCATTGTCAAATCATATTTTATGGAATAAAGAAGCATATGATATATCTTCCAAAGAAGTATTTTTACAACACGCCTCATACACCTTTGACTTTTCGTTATTAGAAATTTTTCTTGCCCTAGGAAGTGGTTCTTTGCTTGTGTTATCTCGACCAAAATTCCACTATGAAAGCTTTTATCTATTAGATCTTATACAGAAAGAGCGCATTAGTATACTTTGTTCTGTGCCTTCGCTTCTTAAAACATATGTTATGTATGAAGCTTTTTCAAAGTGCACTTCTCTTACAAAGGTGATTTTAGGTGGAGAAGTACTCGACACAAAATTGGTAAGAGATTTCTTTGAAAAATCAACCGCGAAATTGATTAATACCTATGGACCTACAGAATGCTCAATAGCTGTACTTCATTGGATATGTGATAGAAATAGCCGTTCTACATCCATACCAATTGGACGTCCTGTAGCAGGAATGAAAATTCACATTCTAAATGAAAACAAAGTACCTGTTAAAAAGGGTGAGGTAGGGGAAATATATATATCGGGACCAGGTTTGGCTCAAGGGTATTATCGACGCCCAGAGTTGACTTCCAACCACTTTACAATCAATGAATTTAATGAAAGGATGTATAAGACAGGAGACCTTGGAAGTTAAAATTCTGAAGGGTTTATTAACTTTCATGGGCGTATAGATTTTCAAATAAAAATACGAGGGCAGAGAATAGAACTTAAGGAAATAGAATATCATTTAAGGAGCTATCTAGCTATCGAAGATTGCGTAGTGGTTGGGAATACGATTCAAGGGCAGGATACGAAGATAGTAGCCTATTATGTGCCCAAATCGTTAATAGACTTTGATGAGTTGACATCGTTTTTACGAACAAAATTACCTGAGTATATGATTCCTAATTTATTTATTGCTTTGAAGGAATTTCCCTTATCCCCGAACGGAAAAATTGATAGAAAAGCATTACCGAAGCCAGATAATAAAAGGTTAGATATGGGGATTTCCTATTGTGCTCCTAAGAGCGCCTTGCAAAAGGTATTGGTAGAAATTTGGGAAGACGTTTTAGGTGTTCAACCTATTGGAATTACAGATGTATATTACTTGTTGGGAGGAGATTCGTTAAGGAATGTTATGATTTTTAATCAAGTTGAGCAAAAGTTAAAACAAAAGATTAATATTACTGATTTTTTAGCATTGGATACGATAGATAAACAATCAAATTTTATAGAGAATACCTCAGGTTCTTTAGAGCCAACAAAGGTTAAATATTTGAGAAAAGAAGGAACTAAAACCCCCATATTGGTAGTTCAGTTGATACAATCGGAAGGGTATAATTTGGCCAAACAATTCGAACATTATTTAGATGATGGGCATCCGGTTTTAACAACAGTACCTTTTGGATTGGATTTTGAAAAAATACCTAATTCAATTGAAAGCGCGGCTATTATGTATGTAGATGCTTTAGAAAAGATAAGTTCGCATGAGACGTTTATACTGGTAGGGTATTCTATGTCGGGTTTGGTTGCGAATGCGATTGTAGAATTGCTTGAGAAGAAAGGAAAAAAAATACCGTTTTTATTTTTGATGGACACCTATCATCCCAAAATGATCCTTGATAAATTCAACGAGTTTTCTATCATAAACAGGTTGGCGTTTTACGGTAAGAGGTTCTTAATGTCTGATAGAAAGGAAAAGAGAGAGATTCGGCAATATGTATTTGATATGGGGACTCGAGAACTGAAAAATAGAATCAACCGATTTCGTTCTAAAAATAATAGACAAATTAGAACATCTAGTTCTAAAAGGAGAACAAGAGCTGAAGAGCATGCCCTTAACCCACAAAAATGTAATTTTAGTTTGGCGGTAAAATATAGACCAAAACAGATACATTGTAAAATGGGTTTTGTGAGTGCTATGGGAGATAAAAATTCCATCCACTATAGAAATTTCGATGCTCTCAATTCAGAGAATTTATCGCTTATAAAAAGAGATATGACTACAGATATTACAAATTGCCAATTACTCATAATGGAGTACTTGTGCAAGAGCATATGCAAGTAATTACACATTTATTCAATGAGTACTTACATCAAAATGAATAATACTTAGAGTGTTTGTATTCAGTTCTCTAGCGTCTGATTTATCTTGGTTAAAATTGTGTTCGGTGAAATAGTTCGCATAACGTTTTCATAGCCTTCCACTAATTTATTGCCATAGATAGAGGTTGGTAATAATGGGAATTTATTTAGGTCTGGTGTAACTGTATTATTTATGTCTTGTCCAAAAGGAGCAAAACCAGCATACGGATGCGTGGCTCCCCAGATTGTTACGACAGGCACTCCGTATAGCGCTGCAAAATGACCATTCCCAGAATCCATACTTAACATGCAATTGAGGTTGGAAATCAAAAGTAATTCTTCTCTGAGTTTTACTTTCCCTGCAAGGCAAATTACCGAGGCGTATTTGTCTGCTAAAGCACTTAAAATAGCCGTTTCTTTAGCGCCACCTCCGAACAATACTATTTTTCGATTCGCTTTTACAGAAAGTTTTTCAATAACCTCGTCCATAAGGTCTATAGGATAGGTTTTTGCCGCGTGTTGCGCAAAAGGTGCAATCCCAATTAAACGGGTTGGTTCGGATAGCTCGCCTACAATGTTTTGTAAATTTGTAGTGAGTTTTTTAGGTTTGGAAAATTCGACTTTAGACAAATCTATGGAATACCCCAAAGCTTTAAAAACATCAGCATAACGTTCATGGGTAGTTTTAAGTTGTTTAAATACCTTGTTTTTAGCGCGTGTCAATGCTTTCTTTTCAGCACGACCTTTGTCTAATGTCGCCGTTTTGGTTCCACTAAAAAATAGACTCAATATTTTAGAGCGCATCACATTGTGCAGGTCTGCAACCGCATCGATATGTAAAGTTTTTAACTCTCTATACAATGTGTAGATACCCTTAAGGCCTTTGTGTTTTCCAGTAGTATCTGCATTGTAAAAATTTACATTTGGAAGGTCTTTAAAGAGTGGTTCAAGAAAAGCTCTTGATAAAACAGTCACTTTTACATTGGGATGTTGGGCAATCAAGGCTTTGATTACTACTGCCGTCATGGCAACATCTCCCATGGCAGATAATCGAATCACCAATATATGTTTATGTGTGTCTTTCATCGAATTTCTTTTGTCCTGTAAAAATAGAAATATTATTAGGGTGTTGAAAATTGAATCCAATGTTTTTTATGATTGTCGGACTAAAAAAATACAGCATCTTTGTACTTATTAATAAAAGCATGAATTCAAGAAATATTGCCTTATTGGCTGCCTTTAGTACTGCAATTATTTATGGTGTATCTTATACCGTTGCAAAAGAACTGATGCCAAATTATATTGCGCCCTTTGCTTTGATCTTTTTTCGTGTATTTGGGGCGGCAGTGCTGTTTTGGTTTGCAGGTATTTTTATAAAAAAGCAACACATAGCACGCAAAGATTACCCTAGAATTGTATTGGCAACGGTTTTTGGCACCAGTATGAATATGTTGTGTTTTTACAAAGGCTTGAACGACACAACACCTATAACAGCGGCTGCAATAGGGGTAGCTACGCCTATCATGGCTATGTTGTTTTCTGCATTGCTGTTGAAAGAGCCTATGCATCGGAATAAAATTTTGGGTGTCATTATCGGACTTGTAGGAGCGTTTGTTTTGATTACCTATCGACAAGATCTTAGACAAGCAGAAAATGCTGTATTTGGTAACTTTTTGGTGTTTGTAAATGCCGCTTCTTATGGTTTGTATTTGGTGATTGTAAAATCACTTTTAGAAAAATACCACCCGGTTCATATCGTCAAGTGGATGTACCTTATAGGGATTCTATTTGTGCTACCCTTTTCCTATACAGAGTTGATATCAATAAAATGGCAACAAATGCCGGGAGAAATGGTAATACGCTTGTTATATGTAATTGTTTTTACTACTTTTTTAAATTATTTATTTAATTTGTTTGCGCTCACAAAACTTAAACCAACTACTGTAAGCGTTTTTGTCTACCTACAACCTGTTTTTGCTTCTATATATGCCTTATTTGTAGATAGCGACACGCTTTCCCTAGTCAAGGTATTGGCAACACTGGCCATCTTTTTTGGTGTGTATATGGTCAGTCGTCCTGAAAGAAAACCTGCGGCAAACAAAGAGGCCGTCCATCCATAAATAATTGTGTTAGTCACAGTCTAACGCTATGAATGGTGAAATTTTCAAAAAAGAAACCATAGAGAAAGACACTTCTTCTTTCCCTATGATTGTATATATTATTGCAACATCTTCTCGAATTTCTCCAAGGTTTTGGCAATGTCTTTTTCATACTGCTCGGTAGCGGCTTTGTCTTCCACTTTTAACTGCTCAAACTCCGTTTTCATACTTTGAGACACCGGGCCTTCCGAATGATCGAGAATTCCACTCATAAAAGACATTTTAAATAAAATGGTAGCCGGTAAGTTAATTACCTCTGCCAAAGTTCTTCCAGTTGAGACATAAGTACCTTCATAGGTGTTTACAATTGCTTCGATTGAGGCATATTGTTTTTCTGCCTTTGAGATGCTTCTTGATTTTGCTCCTGAAGTTTTAAAAGTTTCTAGTTTAGCTTTGGCATCATCTCTTACTTTTAAGGCTGAAATCACGTTTTGTATGGAGTTTTCTGCGGTATTGTACATATCCATCCAAAAAGCAAATTTAGCATCGGATTGCGTCTGGGAGTAATTTTCTTTGGGACTCATAAAAATTTCAAAATCCTGACTTTCTTCGGTTCCGTCAACAGTCAATTTAACAGTGTATTTGCCAGGAGTAACGATTGGAATAACTGCTGTACCGGGTCGCTTCGGTACTGAGGAAAGCTTGTTGATACGCATATCCCAAACAAATTTATTAAGTCCAGAATTTACACCTCCATCTTTTCCAAAATTAAGGGCCATTTCAGCTTTGCTATAATTGCGAAGTACTTTCCCGGAAGCATCCAAAATTTCAATGCCAATCTCTTTAGGTTCGTTTTCCAATTTCTCGTAATGGAGTGATGTCATCCATGATCCAGAATCCACGACCGTTGGTTGCAATAACTAAATCATTGTCCTTAATTTTCATATCTACAACAGGGACCGCTGGTAAATTCACTTTTAATTTGTGCCAGTTTTTTCCATCGTTTAATGAGTAGTAGGCACCAGTTTCAGTACCTGCAAACAACAAGCCTTTACGTACTTTATCTTCGCGAATGGTACGTGTAATCTCTGTTTGAGGGAAGTTGGCAGATAAATTTACCCATGACTGACCATAATCCGTGGTTTTAAAAATATAGGGTTTGTAGTCGTTATATGTGTTGAAATTCGAAAATACCACATAGGCTGTTGCAGCATCATGAGGGGAAGGGGTTATTTCGTATACCTGCGAATATTTTGGCAACGATTTGTCCTTGATTGAAATGTCTTCCCAGTTGGTTCCACCGTCTTTGGTAATATGAATTTTTCCATCATCAGAACCGGTCCAGATGACACCTTGTTTTACAGGTGATTCGTCCATTCTTTTGATAGTACTGTATATTTCCTGACCAAAATATTCTGACAACCATGGAGTACCTGTAATTTTTGACGTTTTTTGATGTCGTTAGTTAAATCGGGACTGATTACCTCCCAGGTCAAACCTTCGTCTGTGGTTTTGAATACCACGTTTCCGCCCAAGTAAATAGTTTTAGAATCGTGTGGCGACAAGAAATAGGCCAAATCCCAATTGAAACGATATTTTAGGTCGTGTCCATTCAATCCAAACAAAGGCACAGGCCATACTGAGCGCACTTCATTTTGTCCGGTTGCCAAATTGTTTACTGTAAAAGGAGCCCCGCTTCCCATAGGAGCACCTCCCGAAATATTATACACAATATTGAGGTCGTCTGGGTTTGGAATAACGTTACTGATTTCTCCATTCCCAACAATGGTGGTTTCATAACCGGAAATACCTCCCCAACGAGAAGCACTAGGAATTTTATAGGCTAATATATCTTGCCCACTACCATATACATTGTATGGAAAGTCGTTATCTACGTTGACTCTGTAGAACTGTGAATTTCTTTGTGTATGTTGGGTCGACCAGGTTTTACCTCGGGTCATACTCACCTGACATCCACCGTCGTTGGTGGCAATCATTCTATTGGGGTCTTTAGGACAAATCCAAACATCGTGAAAATCATCTTTAATACCAGGATCTAAAGTCCATGTTTTACCACCGTCTTTCGACATAAAGTTACGGTTGTTTGGACTCCATAGTTCGTCTGCATTGTGAGGGCTTGCATAAATATGGCTATAATAAAAAGGGCGACCAATGATTTGAAAGTTATTCGATACAAATTCCCAGTTTTCACCTAAATCATTAGACACATATAAGCCCGCTTTTGTTTCAGAATCAATCAAAGCGTATACTTTTTTGGCATCGGC
>Ga0206125_10001984_pt1 | contig 22479 bp, 16 predicted proteins | sample Helgoland_Spring_4_FD_148598 | JGI IMG/M metagenome (GOLD analysis project Ga0206125, IMG submission 148598) | Pelagic subsurface seawater microbial communities from Kabeltonne, Helgoland, North Sea - Helgoland_Spring_Bloom_20160331_1 | ecosystem: Environmental > Aquatic > Marine > Epipelagic ... | reverse complement strand
ACATTCATGCCGGGGTTAGAATCTTTCTCGATCAGGAAGATGACGAAAGTGTTTACTGGGTTGAAAAAGGAGGTCGCGAGGGTGACATGCTCAGCATTCACTCGGCACCCATCAGCGTGGCAGATCGTCTCAGAAGAATGATGTTTGGCCATGGACGCACCTGTATTATGACCAGTGCCACGCTTAGCACGGGGGACAACGAGCTAAGCTACTTCAAGAAAAGAGTGGGTGCAGAAAGCGCAGTGAGCATCAAAATTGGCAGCCCTTTCAATTACAAGGAGCAGATGCAGATCTATGTCATCAAATCCATGCCTGACCCAAGCAGTGATGACTATGAGGATGCCCTCGTTCATTGGATCGGCCGCGTTTTAAAATACACAGAGGGCAAAGCTTTTGTGCTCTTCACCAGCTACCGCCTGATGCGTAAAGTAGCTGAAGCCATGGAGGATTTCTTCTACGATCATGATTGGCGTTTGCTGCTGCAGGGTGATGGCATGGCACGCCACAAAATGATCGAGGTTTTCCGTAAAGACACCAACAGTGTTCTCTTTGGCACAGATAGCTTTTGGGCGGGTGTCGATGTCCCGGGAGAGGCCCTCTCCAATGTGATTGTCACTAGATTACCTTTCGCCGTGCCTGATCATCCACTCGTCGCCTCCAAACTCGAGGCAATCGAGGCCCAGGGAGGAAATCCTTTTGTCGAATATTCGGTACCTGAGGCGGTGTTGAAATTACGCCAAGGAGTTGGGCGGCTGATTCGTACCGCAAAAGACAACGGCCTGGTGGTATTACTGGACAACCGCGTTGTCACCAAACCTTACGGCAAGACCTTCCTCAATGCGCTTCCTGATGCACCCATCAAGATTGTCACCGAGAAAGCTCAGTAACGGGCCTATTTACCCTAAGTCCTCAATTCGGAACACAACGGGCCTGGAGTTCACGCAGCTGAGCGCCTCAACCTTCTTCAAGGTTTCTTTGAGTAAACCAAAGCGGCAGGTATGCAGCTGGAATACCATATCTACAAATTCTGCATCGGGCTCATCGGGATGAACCGGTGAATGCATTCCCGAAATGCCAATCCCTGCATCTGCCAAAAGATTGGCTATTTCCGCGACTACCCCTGGCTCATCGTTGACATCAAAACGCACGTAGTAAGGCGTTTCGGTATCTTCGATACTCATGACACTGCCTTCCTGCTGATAGGGAAGAAAGCCTCGGTGACTACCCTCATGCCGAAGTCCCAATGCCGCCTCAACAATATCAGCAACCACGGATGAAGCCGTTGGATCCTTACCGGCCCCACGCCCGTAAAACAGAGAGTCTCCAGCAGCATCTCCTCGAACGGCAACGGCATTAAACACACCATTCACACTAGAGAGAATGTGGCTCTTGGGAATGAATGATGGCTGCGTGCGAACTTCGATCACCCCATTAGCGTGCTCACGCACCACACAGAGCAGCTTAACGACAAAGCCGAGCCGCTTGGCAAAATCTATATCAGTCGCGCGCACTCTTTCAATACCACGCACGTATACTTGCTTGTGATCTACCGTAAATCCATAGGCGAGTGTCGCCAAAAGAATCGCCTTATGGGCAGCATCCCAGCCGTTGACATCGAGAGTAGGATCAGCCTCCGCGTATCCTAACTGCTGCGCCTCACCCAGCGCCTCTTCATAGCCGAGACCAGCGTCTGTCATCCGCTCCAGTATGTAATTGGATGTGCCGTTAATGATGCCAACCATCGATTGGATGCTGTTACCGACAAAGGAGTCCTGGACTGTTTTGATGATAGGAATACCACCTGCAACCGCTGCCTCAAAATGAATGGGTGTATTAAACTGATTTGAAAGCTCGAATAATTCCTGCCCCCTTTCAGCAAGCAGTGCCTTATTACCGGTAACAACTGGTTTACCAGCACGAAGCGCGGCCGCCACAATATCAAAAGCGGTATCTGTTCCGCCGATAAGCTCGACAACAATGTTCACCTTAGGGTCATTGACCACATCCTGCCAATTTGTGGTGAACTTATCTTCTGATACCCCCTCAATTCTGACCTTATTCAAATCACGCACCGCGATCCGAACAATATCGACCTTCACGTCACTGCGGTTAAAAATTAGATCTGCATTGCGTTCTAGTGTCTCCCACACGCCGGTACCTACGGTTCCGAATCCTGCGAGTCCTATACCTAATGATTTCTTTGGATCGTTGCTCATGAGAATGATGGGTGCTTTGACCGCGTCAGTTCTGTATGATTAGGAGGCTATCCAAAAGAGCAAAATGTATGATCGCTAAAATAATCCTCATTTTCACCACAAAGGATGGGTGTTTTAGGCATCCGCTCGGCAAATACCAACAATAGACGGATTGACAAACAAGGCCCTCATATGTGACTACTGTGTCCGTATGTCCAATGACACGGTCAGTATTCCGCAGAAGCCACTCGTTGTTGGATCTGTGCAGAGCCTCAATCAGCTTGCCTGCCTCCAGCCAGTCGAGCTTGAAGCGCATTGCGATATACTCGAAGTCCGGCTCGATGGCATGCCCGGCCACCTCGACACCCTCAACATCGAACTCGATCGATTTAAAGGCTTCCCTCTACTTTTTACTGCCCGCTGCGCCAATGAGGGCGGTTTATCCGAACTCAATGCCGAGCAGCGAGCCCGTCTGTTAATGGAAGTCTCCAAAAGAGCTTCATGGATTGATGTAGAACTGGCTTCGTATGGCGAGATGAAAGACACCTTGCACCAGATCAGATCACAGGGGGTTGGTTTGATATTATCTTATCATCATTTCACGGAAACTCCGGAGACAACTGAACTGCAACGTCTTGTCGAGCTCAGTGAAGAAGCCGACATTATTAAAATAGCGGTGCACCATAATGAGGTCAGTGATTTAGTGCGATGTGTAGAAATTCTCCAAAGCACCGATCACCCGATGTCGATGATGGGCATGGGACCCTTGGCGCCCGTATCACGTCTGCTTTACGCTCAGCATGGATCTCTCTTGAATTATGGCTACCTCGGCAATACCGAAACTGCCCCAGGCCAGTGGCCCGCTAAGCTGCTTCGTGAGGCCATCGCTACCCTCGAACCACTGAGCTAGGCAAGTCAGTCACGACTAAACACCTGCACGGGTCCTACTCCAGGCCCACCCTGAACGCTGCGCAATTTAGAGGCTGCTTTCTTGAGAGCCTCAACAGCGGCATCCACATCCTCTTGAGTGGTGAAGATCGACAAGGAAATCCGCAAACTACTTTTTGCCTGGGATGCAGATATACCCATTGCGGTCTGCACATGTGAGGGTTGCTGCTTGCCTGTCATGCAGGCGCTACCCGCGGAGCACTGAACTCCATATTCGTCGAGTAAGATTAAAAGCCCGGCAGCTTCACAGCGATCAAAGGAGATATGACTGGTATTGGCAGTGCGGTGATCATGAGCGCCATTGATTTGAATATGCTCAAGCTCAGACAATAGACGTTGCTCCATATGGTCTCGTAAAGCGGCCACACCGGCATGCCCGTCATCATCAAGGCGCTGCTTCATCAGCTCGGCGGCCTTACCCAGAGCCACAATTCCAGCAACATTCTCGGTGCCGCTGCGCCGACCACCCTCTTGACCGCCGCCATAGAGCATCGGCTCAAATTTCAAACCCTCTCTGATATACATCGCCCCCACCCCCTTGGGTGCGTGAAACTTATGACCTGAGATCGAGAGGTAATCCACAGGCACTTCTCTGACATTGACCACGGTTTTCCCGACCGCCTGAATGGCATCGGTATGAAACGCAACTCCTGCCTCACGAGCGATCTGGCAGGCCTCGGCAATGGGCTGAATTACACCGGTTTCATTGTTTGCCCACATCACAGACGCCATAGCAGCATCGCCGCCGGCTATCGCCTTGGTAAAGCCATCAAGACACAAACGCCCATCGCTATTGACCCCGACTTTTTCGACTCTGAGATGATGCCTATCTGACAAATACTCTGCATGACGAAGAATGGCACTGTGCTCGATCGCACTAGTGATGATCTTTTGATCGCCCTGAGAGCGCGAGGCGAGAAATGACAGCACCGCATTGTTGGACTCTGTGCCACAGCCGGTAAAAACGATCTCGGTCGGCTTGGCATGAATCAGCTCCGCCACCTGCTCGTGAGCAACTTCAAGAGCCTTGCGCACCCCCTTCGCCGCACGATAGCCACTGGAAGGATTATACCATTGGTCTGTGAGGAACGGCATCATTGCCTCCAGCACCTCAGGATGAACTCGAGTAGTGGCATTGGAATCGAGATAAATCACGCCGCATTACTAACCCGATGATGTTCTCACCGCAAGCCGTGATCTCGTGTGCATCTGGCTGCCAAGCTGAATGAGATGATCTTTCCCGCACAGGAAACCTTGACCTCCATAGACTAAAGCATTAAAAGCCTGCCAGACATTCGGTATTTTCAGCCGATGAACCCACCTAGCCCATGACTCGCACATCCATCGAAGCCTGCGCCAAAGCTTTTGTTTTTGTCCTCTTTATTCTGTTTCTCTACTCCGCTTACAGAGTAGCAGGCATGATCGGCTGGGTATAAATCTCGGCTAAGATTCCTCAATGATGTTGAGCATCTTGATGGTAGCTTGAATAGCGGCTTCAGTCTGATCCGCGTCGAGACCACGCGTCTTGAACTTCTTGCCTTTGAAATCCCACAGAATAGTGGTCTCTACCAAGGCATCGGTATGTCCCCCCGGAGGAATGTGTACTGAATAATCCTCAAGTGTTGGATGATCTTTCTCCAATCTTGCGTAGATACTCCAAAGAGCACGGACAAATGCGTTATACTGACCATCACCAGTACTTGTTTCCTGGTAAAACTCACCTTTGATACGAAGACGAACCGTAGCCACAGGATTTAAACCTTGGGTCAGAGTGAGTGAATAATTGACGATTTCAATGTCTTGAGTCTCTATATTATCACCCAATACATCAGCAATGATAAAGGGCAGGTCTTCCTTGGTAACACGTTCTTTTTTGTCACCTAGCTCAATGATTCTATCGGTAACGCGCTTCATGCCTTCCTGGTCGAGACTGATACCGAGCTCTTCGAGGTTTTTCTGAATGTTCGCCTTCCCTGATGTCTTGCCTAATGCGTATTCGCGGGTGCGACCAAAACGCTCTGGCAGTAAATCATTGTAATAAAGTTTATCCTTGGAGTCACCATCGGCGTGAATACCTGCGGTCTGGGTAAAGACGAATTCACCGATGACAGGTTTGTTGGCCGGCACCCTGACCCCAGAGTAAGTTTCTACAATGCGGCTTACCTTGTTGATCGATGATTCCTCGATATTGGTCGTCAATTTGAGTTGGTCGTGGATGACGCCAATAACACTGGATAGCGGCACATTACCGGCGCGCTCACCCATGCCATTGACCGTAGCATGGATACCGTGAACCCCCGCCTTGACAGCACTGTAGACATTAGCTGCAGCAAGGTCGTAATCGTTATGGGCGTGAAAATCAAACTTGAGCCCAGGGTAGCGACTGACCATCTGATGACAGAAATCATAGGCCTGATCTGGATTCAAAATACCAAGAGTGTCCGGCAACATAAACCTTTTGATCGGAGTGTCGATGAGGCCCTGCACCAATGCATGAACATAGTCCGGCGAGTGAATCATTCCATTGGACCAGTCCTCGAGGTAAATATTGACGTCGACATTCTGTGAGCTCGCGTAGGCGATGACCTCCTTGATGTCCTCAAGATGTTGCTCTGGCGATTTGCGCAGCTGTAACTCAACGTGGCGTTTGGAGCCTTTAGCCAGTAAGTTGATGACCCTTGCACCAGCCTTGGCAATCCAATCAACCGATATTTTACCGTCAACAAAACCGAGCACCTCCACCCTGTCTAATAAATCATTTTTCTCCGCCCATTGGCTAATAGCCTGAACGCATTCAAACTCGCCTTTCGAAACACGCGCAGAGGCAACCTCAATGCGATCCACCTTCACATTTTGGAGTAGGATCTTAGCCATACTCAGCTTCTCGTATGCAGAAAATGACACCCCGGATGTTTGCTCACCATCTCGGAGCGTCGTGTCCATGATTTCTATATGCATTTCTATGATAAATGAGGGGATTGGAATGACGCCTACTGAGCGCGCCTGAGCAGGAGCGTATCTGCGTTACAATACAGATCAAAGACAAATACCGCCAATCTTGCTACTGGTTTTACTACTGGTCTTGGTAGGGCAGAATACGGCCAATCTCGATACTACCAGAAAGCCAATTAAGTAGCTTATCAACGTCAGCACTATCGCCACGGATGGCTTCAAGCGAGCCCCAGTCAAGGTGAGGACGTGACTTCGCCATCGCCACACGTGTCACATCGAGCCGTTCCATCAATGCCTCTGTCTCACGAGGGTGCGCATTGATAATATTTGCCGGTCTAGGCAGGTCATCGAGAATCTCAGCAGTCAATCCAAAGGTCGTCACCCCAATGCCAAAGGTGGCACTCAATTGGCGAATAGAATCAGCTAAGGCCTCATCTTCAATAGGGGCAGCATAGATAAGTTCACCACCTTGAGCCCAAGAGGAAGAGCTCAGAGCCTGAAAGAAATCTTCGCGGAAACTATGGAGGGCTGGCAGAATGCGCAAACGAGCTGCGTGCAATCTAAAAGGCGGCAAACCCAGTTGAGACTTCAACTTGATGGTAGCACGTGCCTGCTCAACCTCTTCTCCGTTATCCCAGTCGATCAAAATCATTTCAGGAAATTTCCAGAGGTTTCCAATCGGCGCATCCGCACCAAAGGGCTCTCTAAAGGCAAAGGGAAACCTGCCGTTGACGTCACACCACTTGTTGACAATCGCACGGAACTTACGGATCCGCATCATGGCATGATCTACTTCATCACCGTTACCCTCGATGTCATCTAGGCGTCCTTGATACTGAGAAAAAAGCTCCTGCGCCGTTGAGAGTGCTGGCACGGCAGCCGTACGGCGGTAATACCCCTGTCCCTTTTCCACCTTGGCAATAGGAGATGTCGGATCACAGGACATGATCGAAAAATGATACCTGAGCGAGGCGTCTGAATAATTGCCCTCCAGCTTCATGCGTAGCAAACGAATCAACTCCGTTCCTTTGATCGCTTCCTTCGGATTAGCGGGCAAATAATCTGTTAAAACTTCAGTCAGTTGATGGCGTAGGCTCATGATGTAGATGAAAGTGCAAAGAGTCTGCTCGTGGAAGACCAGAGACATGTTACATCCAACCCACGCTCTATCTTAGGCTCAAGCCCCATTTTGACTTTTCGAGCGAAAAAGTGCATTTTGTGAATAACTCTGTTGTCCTAATCGTCCAAAGGGCTACATATAAAGCGATATTATCATGCGGAACATTTTTTCAAAAGCTGTCTCACCTCTTACTCTTTGTGCTGCCATACTTTCTGTTTCAGTCGGTATCTTGCCGATGGCTGACGCAGACATCAGTGCAGACATCAGTGCTGAGAAACTGCTAGAAGGCATACGACTAGGCACCACGCTCCAGCATGGCAAGCTTGATGGACATATTCGCAAAGACGGCAAACGCACCCCGCTCTCTTTGCATTTGAGTGGTGAAGACATCACTTTCCAATTTCATACCAACAATACCTGGAGCGGCTTTCACATGCAGCTCAAAGAAGGCGAGGCCAAACTCTTCGAAACAGAGCAGGGTAAAGCAAAGCCCTTCCCTCCTCAGAAAATTGGAGAGGCCATCATCGGCAGCGACGTCACCTATGAAGATCTATCATTGCGATTCCTCTATTGGAAAGATGCTGAAATAGTCGGGGAGGATAAAATCAAAATGCAGTCATGTTACAAGCTCCGCCTGCTCAACCCTGGCAAGGATGGACGCTATAGCCTCGTCTATATCTGGGTTCATAAAAAATACGGCGCCCTGATGCAAATGGCTGGTTACGACGCCCAAGGCAGATTACTCAAACGCTTCCACGTCACCGACTTAATGACCGTCGACAAGATCCAGACACTCAAGAAAATGAATGTTGAAACCTACCAGACAGGCACCAATAAAGTCACTGGTGTCACCTACCTCGAATTCAATAAACCCAGCAAAGCTGTTCGCCGTGGTTTGTAGCTTCAGGTCCCCAAATTCATTTCAGTAAACATCGGAGCCGTCGATGCCTTCCTCCGGCACCTGCACGAAGACGATGAAGTCAAAAATAGCGACGAGAAGGCCAAAAATATTCATTGGGTTTTTTACATTCTCAATCTAGGATTGCGAGGCCGTCACATCTCACCTCTCCCTATCCGTCACCATGCCACTCTGGATCCCTCCCATCATCGCCTTTCTTGCAGGCTCCATTCCCTTTGGGCTGATTATTGCCAAGGCGAAGGGCATCAATATCCGCGAACATGGCTCCGGCAATATTGGCGCCACTAATGTGCTGCGCATCGTCGGCAAACCTTATGGTATTGCCTGCCTCATTCTTGATCTACTCAAGGGGCTCATTCCCGCTGTTCTTGGTATCAGCCTATTCACTTACGCTGGCGAGTCCAACCCCATGACCGTGCACGCTCTTGAGCCCTATGCCGTTGAGCTTGACCAGACAAAGGCGCAGATTTTACAAATCCTCACCGCCCTAGCTGCTATTCTTGGTCATAATTATTCGCCCTGGATTGGCTTCAAAGGAGGCAAGGGCATTGCCACCTCAGGAGGGGCGCTTATCGCCCTCATGCCGGCCGCGGTTTTGATACTCATCGCCATTTGGGTGATTCTCTATTTCACCACTAAATATGTCTCCATTGCCAGCATAGGCGCCGCTGCCAGCTTGCCCTTTTTGATGATCTTTGGTTCTTGGTATCACGACAAACTAGCTAATGGAACTTGGAACAAGCCACTGTTTGTATTTTGCATCGTCGTCGCCCTTCTTGCTGTTTGGAGGCACCGCTCCAACATCAAAGCCCTCATCGATGGCAGCGAACATCAATTCTCCCAAAAAAACAAATGATCACGCGCGCAGCCATTCTCGGAACTGGATCTTGGGGAACCGCCCTCGCATGCCTACTGGCCCATCGACTTGACGAAGTTTGCCTCATTGGCAGAAATCAAAAAATAGCCGATGAGATTAATCAGCATCATTCCAACCAGCACTACATCCCCAACCTTAGTCTAGATACTAAGATCATTGCCTCCACAGACATCAAGCGAGCTCAGGACTACCCGCTGGTTCTCTTTGTCGTCCCTACCTCAGCCACCGAGGCTAGCGCCAGCCAGCTCGCGTCTGTCGGCTTACCAGAAAACACGATTCTTGTCTCCTGCGCTAAAGGCATCTCAGCCAATGGAGAGCGCATGAGCCAGATCATCCACCGCCACCTCCCCAATAACCCACTTGCTGTTCTATCGGGGCCAAATCACGCAGAAGAAGTATCCCGCAACCTGGCAACCTGCGCTGTCATTGGCGCCAAGGAAAAGGAACTAAGCGAGCAGCTACAAGACGTCTTCACCACCAACTTCTTCCGCTGCTACACCAGTGATGACATCGCCGGTATCGAACTCGGCGGCGCCATCAAAAATATTTTCAGTATTGCCGCTGGCATCGCTGACGGCATTGGCCTGGGTGATAATGCCATCGCTGCTCTTGTGACACGAGGTCTGGCAGAAATGACGCGGCTTGGCACTGCCCTAGGCGGCCAAATGGAGACCTTCATCGGTTTGTCTGGTGTCGGCGACCTCATGGCGACCTGCTATTCACCCCATTCACGCAACAACCGCGTCGGCAAAGCACTTGGAAAAGGAGGCAACCTCGATGACATCATTGCCAATCTCGGCATGGTTGCGGAAGGTGTGCCCAATACAAAATCTATCTACGATGCTGGGCATAAAACCAGCGTTCGCATTCCACTCATTGATGCGGTCTACCAAATTCTCTACGAGAAAAAATCAGCAGTGACGGCACTCGAAGAGCTTCTCACCAGAGACACCAGACCAGAGACAGACTAAACACCCTTACTACAGAAAACATGGATCAAGAAACCATGAAAACAAAGATGCTCAGCGAGGGCTCTTTTCTCGGTCTTTACGCTCGCGGCCACTGGGAATACGCGTCCAGAACCAATTGCTCGGGAGCAGTTGGCATCCTACCCATCACCGATGATGGCGAACTCATTCTGGTCGAACAATTCCGCATTCCTCTTCAGGCTCGTGTGATTGAAATTCCTGCAGGTCTTGCAGGTGATGAGGACGCGTTCTCCAGTGAAACGCTTGCTGAAACAGCAGCCCGTGAGCTACTTGAGGAAACTGGCTACCGGGCTGGCAAGATCACCCCTCTCATCAGTAGCCCCACCTCCCCAGGCATGACCACAGAAATGGTCAGTTTTTTCGCCGCAACCGAACTGACGCGTGAGCACACTGGTGGCGGCACCCAGCAAGAAGATATCCTCGTGCACCGGGTCCCACTCGCCGAGCTTGAAACGTGGCTTAATCACCAACAGGCTAAAGGGCTGCTTGTGGATATTAAAATCCACGCCTGCCTTTACATCGCCAACCAGCAAGGGCTGATCAAATCATAATCACAAAGTCTCAGAGATCAGAATCATGGATAGATTTGGAGGCATTCAGCGTCTTTACGGCAAGGCCAGCATCGAAAAATTCCAGCGTGCTCACGTCTGCGTAGTTGGTATTGGAGGTATCGGTTCTTGGTGCGTTGAGGCACTTGCCAGGTCAGGGATTGGTCAGATCACCATGATCGACCTTGATGAAATCTGCATCAGCAACATCAACCGCCAACTACATGCCATGGATGGCGAAATTGGCCGACAGAAAACCTCCGCCATGGCCAGCCGAGTGAAGGCCATCAACCCTGACTGCCAGGTCATGTGTAAGGAAACCTTCTTTAGCGAGCGCAACGCCGAAGAAATCCTCAATAGCGGATTTGACTACCTCATTGATGCCATTGACCACGTCCGGGAAAAGTCGCTCTTATTGGCCGGCTGTAAACAGCGAGGCATTCCCGCCATCAGCTGCGGCGCCGCCGGAGGATTACGAGACCCCTCTCTCATCCGCATTGACGACCTCTCTCGCTGTCACAATGACAGCCTCATGAACAAGGTCCGCAAAACGATGCGCAGCCAATACGGATTTCCAGCCGGCAAGGACACCAAAAAGAAAATAAAGGCCCGCAAGTTTGGCATTCACTGTGTTTTTTCATCTGAATCACCTGTTTTTGAACAGTGTGATGGCGAAGTCACACCCCACAAGCCGAGCCGTAATCAAGATGCGCCCAGCAGACTAAGCTGCGTATCTGGATTTGGTAGTATTACTCATATCACGGCTACCTTTGGCTTATTTGCCGTTTCCAAATGCCTTGCGGAACTCTCGACCCCATCTTCTGATCGCCCCCCCGTATCAGTGCTTGAGCAAAACGATATATAAGTCTAGCCTCAGCCACAGCTTCCAAGTTGTAAGCCTCTCTTATTACAGAGGCTTATCACAAAGGCTGTATTGAATATTATGAGTGAACGCATCGACATTGGTGAACAACTACTTAAGGCACGAGAAAACAAAAATCTCACGCATGCCGAGATTGCGCAGTCAACTCGGATCACATCGACCATTTTGATCGCACTTGAGAATAATGACTATTCTTCTTTGCATGCCTCATATGCTCGTAGCTTTCTGCTACAGTACAGCGAGTTTTTGGATGTAGATGTTAGCGCCTTACCTGACTCCCTTGTCCTTGAGGAAGACATCACCAATATCAGCTACCTTCAAAACCGCCGCGATCGCCTCAGTGAAAAACGTGGCTCGGCGCCAAACTCTCGCCACAGGAAAAATAGTAAAAAACGGCTCAATCAGCTGGAAGGATCTTCAAATCATTCCAACGGCAAAAACATGATAGGGCCCCTTGTCATCGTGGCACTCATCGCACTGATCATTGGGGGAGGATTTTATGCCTGCAAAAAATATCAGCCCAAGCAAATCTCAGCCGCCACTGAATCAGCAAGCACCAACGGGCTGACTGCAGGGCAGCAAAGCAGCAGCTCCCTTGAGCTCTCCGCCGATCAGCCATCACCCGATCAAGAGATCAACAAAGGGGACGAGTCACCTGGCCTATTTGACCCTATATCCCCTGGCGATAACATGCTCATACCAAGCAATGCCCCTGCCTCGCTCGAGGAGTTGGCCGGCTTGAGCAAAAGCGGCACAGCGGACCAAGATTTAGACTCCTCCCCTGACACATCAAATGATGCTGAGGAGGACCTTGCCACCTCCCAAGACAGTAGCACACCGCCTAGGGCTATGGTCATTGACGAGGGTGAAGAATAACAACCCCTTGAGCCTCAACATCCCGCATGGATGCTTGCATGCCAAACGGCTTTTCAGTTAGTTTTTCTTAATTGAATTTGCAAAAAAAATCCGCTTTTTTTGTTTTTTCATGCTGGCCGTATTTCGTCTTCGTGGGTCATTACCTCTTTGAAAAAAGATCTAGCTAGTAAGTAAAAATAAGCCTTACAAGATCTTTGTTTTATTTGAGCTTATTATTAGCTCATAATAATATACAATAGTTGTTATTTATAAAGCACCTGAATATCGTTGGGGTTGTATTCTTGTTAGGTCATTATGATGTGGCAATGACCTCCCCCTCCCTCCAAATTCCCTCTTTCAAAATCTCCATCGCTGCAATGTTTGTTGCCACCCTTGGATTCTTTAGTTCAACGGCAGAAGCTGTTATTGTAGTCACTGACTCCGACAAAAATCCTTATAAGGATGAGGCATATGCCACAAGCGGTGGTGCATTTACATACTACCAAACAGTAGACACCAAAGAAAAAAAAGGTGATGTATTTCTGAGCACGCAGGCCACAGGCCAGGACACAGGAGGAACTACCAGCATCACCGGATATAATGACAGCTCCAGTGAATACGCTAAAGATTTTACCTCACTTACCTTAGAGGATGCTGGAACCCTTGTCTACGAAGGTCAAACCAGTGTGGCTTTTTACCTGGATATAAACCAGACAGGCACAGGCTCAGAGCAGCCTTATTATGAGATTCACGCGTTGGAAATTTATACATCTGCATCAGCAGAATTCGATTACAAAAACGATGCTGCCGCTCATACCGGTGTATCGACAGTATACAAATTCGACGGTGTGTTAAGACTGCAGCCTGATAATACCAAGGGGACTTCCAATTGGGATGCTGCGCTTTATGTGCCCTATGAGAATTTCAAGAATGGTGCTCTTAGCGCAGCAGAAACATACATTCATTTTGTCGTCAGATACGAAGATAATGCTGGTTTTGATACTTGGAGTGTTGCCGAGTGCGACACGCTTGTTCCTGAACCTTCCAGCGCACTGCTCGTCTCTCTCGGGGGACTCATAGGTCTACTCAGAAGGCGTCGCTAGTGAGCACCTTTTTCCTCCCCCCCTCTGATGAGCTGCAACTTATTTATCTGGTTGAGGGGTTTTGAATGAGCCCGGCCACCCCCGCCCAGGGTCATGATCATTGACGAGGGCACGTTGTAGGGTCAACAAACAAAGGCAAGGAGGCCTCACACGGGACTATTTACCCTCAATTTGCGGGTTTGTTAAGATGTCTTAACTAAATGATGGGCGTTTTTATTAAGGCATCGCATATGTAAGCCACCTTTTATTATTTAATAATATTAATATAAAAGGCTCTAAACCCCTTTATTTATCTTCTTTTTATCATTTTAAACCTTCGTATTACTTAAATATACCGCAATTAAATCTTTTAAGGTTTAAAAAATATAATTGTCTGGGAGTGCAGAATCGGCTAAATTGACTGCCTTATGAAATCATTCCTTATTCAAATTTCATCTTTCAAAGTCTCCATGACGCTAATGACTGTGGCGTTATTGGCTCTTTCTCAGACTTCTTTGGAAGCTGTGATCATTGTCGATATCAACCCCGATGACGACCCCGACACCCATAAAGTGTATCACGACAATACGGATTCAGACTATCAGGCATATTTTGCCTACTACAACCAAAAAAAATCTGGCGATGATAACGTGAGCGGCACTTTTCTAGAGACTACTTCAAGCGGAAGTAATGTTGAAGTATCTGCCTATAATGATGGTGATGGTATGGCCAATACTCCTGACAATAATAGATACACTACACTGGGGGAGCCTCTAACCTTGGCCGACGCTGGCATCATAACTTATGCAAGCACACGAGTAGTGGCTTTTTACCTCGATGCAAATCAGTCCGGCAAAGACGACGGTGTACTTGGCAACAACTATTATGATGTAACCAAGCTGCAAATTTGGTATTCAGACTCTGAGACTGTAACGTCTCCCAATGTCGGCGATGATCACACCTCTGCCTACTCCTTTCAAACTGACCACGCAAACCCACTTCGCCTGTTCTACGGAAATGGAGCTGCAAACTGGGACATCGCGCTCTATGTTCCAGCTATTCAATTTGGAATTACACCTGATACTAATTTATCTAATACTGATTTATCTAGTACTTATATTCATTTCCACGTCAAATACACAGACACTGGGGGATCAGATACTTGGGCCTATGACCGAGGTGCTGACGTCATCCCTGAGCCATCCAGCGCGCTCCTTGTTTCCCTTGGAGGACTCATGAGTCTTTTCAGAAGGCGTCGATAGGACTTTACCTTTATCTGCCTTACTAGCCAGCGCCTTGCTAGCCAAGAAGACTGATGGACTAGTATATGTCATCTAGTCATGAGCTAATAGAGCATGATACTAGCGCATACCCTTGTCAGCGTGCATCATGCTTGCCTAAAGCCCTCTAGGCCTGGATTTCCCATCAGCTGTCAATAGGGTACCGGTCAGGCCGACCAATCAGAGCGTAGGGCCCACTTGCCTAGTTACTAGGCTGGAGCACCAATGGCCTCACCTGCCAGCGGATCATCATCACCGGAGGATTTGTCCGCGACTGCTTTTTTGGGGACCCCCTCGTCTGCCTGGTTGCCGGGTATTACCGTGTCACCTGGAGGCGATGGCGGGTTCTCCATCTTGCCGTGCTTCATCAGATCCTTGACTTGCTGGGCATCGAGTGTTTCGTACTCCAGCAATGCCTCGGCGAGCAGCTTGAGTTTGTCACTATTCTCAATGAGCAAATCCTTGGCCAGCGCGTAAGCATCATCAATGAGTTTCTTGATCTCAAGATCAATCTTGCGAGCGGTTTCTTCCGAGTATCCACGGGAGTTGCCCACATCACGGGCAACGAATACCTCGCCTCGCTCTTCGCCATATTGCACCATTCCAAGATCTTCACTCATACCCCACTCGCAAACCATCTTGCGAGCGATGTTGGTGGCCATGTGGATATCCCCAACTGCTCCATTGGTTACATTGCCAAAAGTAAGTTCCTCAGCTACGCGGCCACCCATGGCAACACACAACTGGTCTAACAATTCTTTCTGGCGGTAGGTGAACTTGTCCTCCTCAGGAAGGAACATGGTAGAGCCAAGTGACGGACCCCGTGGGATGATGGTCACCTTGTGCAGTGGATCGGTGTGGTCGAGCAACTCGTTGAGAATAGCGTGTCCAGCCTCGTGGTAGGCGGTGTTTTCCTTTTCCTTCTCACTGAGGGCGAGGCTGCGCCGCTCGCGACCCCAGCGCACCTTGTCACGAGCTTCCTCCATCTCGTCAAGGGTTACAGCAGAGAGACCCTTGCGCGCAGCCAGCAGGGCAGCCTCGTTGATGAGGTTGGCCAGCTCAGCACCGGAAAACCCGGGGGTTCCACGAGCAATGATCGTCAGCTCGGTATCGGGCTCCATCTTGATCTTCTTGACGTGGACTTTGAGAATCTCCTCGCGGCCTTTGACATCGGGAAGCCCGACGGTCACCTGGCGGTCGAAACGTCCCGGACGTAGTAATGCTGGGTCAAGCACGTCAGGCCTGTTGGTGGCGGCAATGATAATAACTCCCGTACGGGTATCAAAGCCATCCATCTCAACGAGTAAGGCATTGAGTGTTTGCTCACGTTCATCGTGACCACCGCCCATGCCATGACCACGGTGGCGGCCAACAGCATCAATCTCATCAATAAAGATCAGGCAGGGAGAGTTCTTCTGGCCTTGCTCAAACATATCGCGCACGCGGCTAGCACCAACACCGACAAACATTTCTACAAAGTCGGAACCCGAGATAGAGAAGAAAGGCACATCGGCCTCTCCCGCAATGGCGCGGGCAAGCAGAGTTTTACCGGTGCCGGGAGGGCCTACCATCAGCAAACCCTTAGGAAGATTACCGCCAAGCTTTTGAAACTTCTTGGGATCGCGCAGATATTCCACCACTTCAACGAGTTCATCCTTAGCCTCTTCAATTCCGGCAACATCTTTGAAAGTCACCCTGTTTTTGTCCATGGTCAGAAGCTTGGCCTTCGACTTACCAAAGCTCATGGCACCACGACCAGCAGACTTCATCTGATGACGAAACAGGAAGAAAATGATCAGAATGATGAGGAAAATGGGGAAAATCTGGATCATGAACATCCTAAGCATGCCTGAATCAGGCTGAAAAGGGGCGAGATCATTGATGAATGCCAGTTCTGAATCATTCAGCTCCAAGTAGTTGATGTCTAATTCAAAGGGGGCAAGGTCCTCATCCTTGGTGGCTGCAGGGGCATCTGCAAACTTGTAGCGCGTGCCTACAATATATTTGTTGTCTGAGCCATCAGCGGAGAGCATTTCAAACTCTCTCTCGGGACGATCACCTGGCTCTAAGATCTCTGATCTTGCCAGCATTTTGCGCAGGTCATCCAGCGTGTACAATGCCTCACCTTCTTGAATAGGGAGCTCAGAAACGACACGCAGTGGAATAGAATGGCGAGCTAAGATCGCTTTGATTTCGTCATCGTGAAACTGAGTAATGACGGGAATACGAAACTCTTCTTGGGGCGCATTTTTCTTGTCCTCGATCCATGGATCGACTTTGTAGAAAAAGCCGTTGATTCTTGGAACTGCGGCAGATTCCCCCGATTTCTTGAGCTTAAACCTAGAATCCGGGAATTTCCCCTCGTTTTTGTTGGGCAGCACCTGATTGGTGATGATTTTACCGGAATCAACATAATCCCTAAATTGGGTGTAGGTGAGACGCTCTGGCTTGCCAAAACCACTCGATTGCCACGCCATAAATAGAATACCTGTGGCAATAGCCATGAGGACAAGAACACGCCAGTTGATGGCTCCTCCGGGTGATGGTTGGCCTGCGCCTTTTCCTGATCCACGCGGTAGTGGTGGAGGTTCGGGTGGTGATTCTTGAGACATGAAGTTTATGAAAAGTTAATGGGTGATCGAGATATCGCAGATATTGTGCGAATGGCGTCAATCTAGCGCGGTATTCGAAAAAGAAAACGCTTAATTTACAACAAAATCACTGTTTTAAGTCAAAAAACCCAACATCAATAACCTCAGCAAGACGTCATCACATCGCGCTCCTCCCTACGCTTCCCCCTGCCCACCACCTAGCGAACGACTCTCATACACACGTGCTTGTTAAATGTTTGTTTCTCATTACCATGACGCCCGTGGCAAAACCAGTTGACCATCATCCCAGCACACACCGCTATCTTCACCAATTCCGTGGATGGATGGAAAGCCTGCCCGGTTTTAAGAGAATAAGGCCAGCGGCGCCTAGTGGTATTCGATACGCCGGCAGCCTAGTCGATGTTTTTGCTTCATTTGTATCGCTCGACAACCAAGTAGACCGCGCCGAAGCCGAGGTGGCACTTGATCTCCTGCGCCATGCCTTTCCCGAGGCTGACCACCGCTGGCTAGCTCGCCGCCTTCACAGAGCTTTGGCAAACCCACAATCGCCGGATAAGCTGATCGCTTCATTACGCAAGGAACTCAATAAAGACGAGATCGTATCACTAGGTCTGCAACTTTATTTATTGGTCATTGCCTCTCACTCCGCTTTCCGAGGACAACATGCTTTCACCCAAGTCATGGAAAGCCTGGGCGCTAAAATCGTGGCTGATGCTATTTTTGCTGAGATGAACGATGAGCTGCATCCTGAGCCACTGCCATTTGATAAGATATCGTTCTCCGCAGAGCAAGAGACTGATGTCATGATACCAGAGCGCTTAGCGGGCTACTCTTTTTGCTCCTATCGCTCGCAAGATATCATCCTTATTCGCAATCGTGGCAGCCATCCTATTTGGGTCAGCGGCAGCTCACTCGAGCCAGGGCAAATTCTGAGACTAAGACCACACCAGAGCATCGGCTTACCTGACTGGACCATCTCATCGGAAGATATTACTTTTTTCCTCAACGCATCACGCACAGGACACAGGCAATCCCTGTATCTCAATGAAAACGGATCTACCCTCTCCGCTGAGCGTTCTCGATCTCGCCACAGCACGGTGAGGTTAGATTTCGGGCTGAATGTGCATGTGGAGGCACTCACCGAAACAAATATCTCTCTTGAATCTGGGGAGCAAATTGCCGTCGGTAATGTCTACAAACTTCCCGTATCAAGCAAACTCATCCTTGCAGGCGAAGCCGAAACCAGTCTGGAGTTGCTTCGCAAGCAGGCCATGAAGGCGGGCAGCCGCTTCAAAATGGATGCTGGCAGGCAGGAGTGCATTGTTTCCAATGATCCATCGGAACTCAAACGTGGAGATGTGCTGCTAAGTTCTGGGCTGGCTCGCAAGACCGTGTTGAAAATTAACTACAACGCACAAACGGCCGAAGGCAATCTCACCATTATCAGTTCTGAGCGAACCGTGCTCGTCAACGGCCAGCCTGTGCGGAGTAGCTGCAAGCTCGTCGATGGCTCGCTCATTAGAATCAGTGCCAACCAGGCCGTCCGCTGCCGCTTTAGTGAAGGCCTCTTAGATGAAGAGCGCGCCGTCATTCGCGCAGTAGATGTCGAGAACCTCAATCATCATTTTGGCAATGATAAGACCATTCTTGATAATGTATCCTTTTCTATCAAGCGGGGCGAGATGCTATGCATCATGGGCCCGAGTGGTAGTGGTAAAAGCACGCTACTATCCGCTTTGGCCGGTCATCTCAAACCCAACCGCGGCACGGTCAGGCTCAATGGTGTGTCACTTTATGATCACCGCGTCAAACTTGCTCCCTTTATCGCGAGCATGCCTCAAGAAGAAGCACTCAACCCTCAGCTCACGGTAAGGCAGCACCTTATTCACGCCTGCACCATTAGGAGACCTCACCTATCATCCGTTGAACACTCCAAACGTGTGGAGTCTATTCTTGCTGAACTTGCCCTGCAGCCATTAGCAAGGCGGCGCGTTGGCTCAGCCGATGACAAAACTCTCAGTGGAGGTGAGCGCAGCCGCCTCAACCTCGGCCTCGATCTTGGCAGTGCCGCAGAAATATTCCTCTTTGATGAACCGATATCGGGACTCTCATCCAAAGACTCCGAGCATGTGACAGAAACGCTTCATTCCCTCTCTCGTGACAATATTGTGGTCGCCTCGATGCATCGTCCTGGTGCTCGTGTATTACGGATGTTTGATAAGGTTCTGATGCTTGATCAGGAAGGACGTATTGCATTCTACGGCACCCCAACAGCCATGCACCAATATTTTCATGAGGCCTGTGGCGACCTTAACATCCTGCCGCCAGCGAGACTGAAAAGCCATGACCCAAGAAGCGCAGATGCCGATTTTGTCTTTGATGTATTAGAAACACCACTGCACGGAAGGGCAAGTCGAGAGAGCGGAGGCGTGAGGCGATTCCCTTCGACCTTCTGGCAAGAGCGATTTGAGGGCAGCCAACTTATCGATGAGGTCAGCAAAGGAGAAAGCCCAGACCAAAGTAATCTTGGCGATATCATGCTCAATGATGATCAAATGGCAGTGCCAACGCGCACGCGCAGACAACGAAGTGCCGAGTGGGTTCGTTTGTTCCGCACCCACTTGCATCGCTCGTTGATTTCAAAATTCAGAAATCGAGGCACGATTTACAGCATCCTGTTAGAATCTCCTCTACTCGCCCTACTCATTGGCGCCACCTTGCGCGCTTCGCCTGATGGCCCCTATGAGTTCAACAGCGCTCTTCACTTGCCCGTCTACTTGTTTCTCACCGCCACCATTGGCATGTTCTTGGGCCTCACCAACAGCGCGACTGAAATTTTACGTGACTCCCCCTTATTAAGACGTGAACGCAATTGCCGACCGGGGACTTTTCTATATGTCAGTGCCAAGTTTATATCGCTCTCTGTTCCCGCTCTTCTTCAATGCGGCATCTACACATGGCTAGGCCATAGCATGCTCGATATTCACGGTATGTTTTTAATGCACTGGGGGTGGATGAGCTTGATCGCTCTCTGCGGCACGGCCATGGCATTAACCATATCATCCATCGTTACCACTGAGCGGGCTGCCCTGAGCTCGGTGCCCTTGTTACTCGTTCCACAAATCCTACTTGCTGGCGCACTGGTTTCTTTTGAGGAAATGAACCGGGGTTTATTCCACGGTGCCGATGAAGGGCGAGGGCAAGGAGCAGAACCCATTCCCGCGCGCGTCATGCCACTGCGTTACGCTTACGAGGGCATGATGGTCACTCAAGCTACAGAAAATCTGTTTGAAAAACAACGCCGTAAGATCCAAGCCGACATTGACCCACTGAAGCAGCGCACCAATAACCGCCTCTCGGGCATGGAAGACCAAGGACTCAAGCCCGAGGAAAGTGAACGACTCAAGATTCTCACTGAGGCCCTGACACGGCTGATGGCATCTGAGGCCATCACGGCGAGTGAATCATTAGAGCTCTCAAGGTCCATTACCCACGCAGGACGACACAAAAACCTAGAGACTCTATTGGCAATTCCTCCCTATCCGGAGGATGTGACTATCACTACCAAGCCAGCTAGAGATTTTTTTGTGAATACCCGCACTGACCTACTAGTGACCAAGGGCGAGATTGATCGCTTGGATTATCGTAAAAGTAAAAATAGGAATATTTTCCTCGCAGAGCACAAGTATTGGCTGGGTGTTGAATCAAAAACAACGCACGCCTGCTTACTGGTATTGGCGGGCTGTATCGCGCTGTGCCTAGGCCTAACAGCTTTCTTCCTTCAGCTGCGCAGCCAGAGAGTCCGCTAGGAAACAGCTAAGTAAAAAGCGGGGTAACGGCAGGGAAAGCAGCCGCCGTAACAATCGCCCTTTACTCACTTGCAACGGCAAGATTCTGAATGGCCTCTCGATACGTGAGAAGCTCATCGCTAGGCTGAATCTTTAATGCTTTATCAAGATGATCGATGGCCTTGTCGTAACGTCTTGTGCTCACACACACCTTCGCCAACTCAAGGTTTGCACTGTATTCATGACCCTGCACACGCACTGCTTGCTCAAGCAGCATCACCGCCTCTTGATGCCTCTGCTCTTTGGCACGATAGCGAGCCAACAAAATAAGTGAGCTAGCACTTAAAGGGTCCTGCTTGATGATGCCCTCAAGAACTTTTGCTCCTCGTTCAGGATGATCCTCTGACTCAATATCAATAAAGGCCAAGAGATACTCACGCTTCTGTCCGAGCTTAGCATCACTGGCATCTGGATAGGCTTTCTGCGTTGCGGTTGCAAAGTCCCGTGCAAGTGCCCAATCTCGAGTGATGGAGGCAAACTCAAGTAAATTGATAACAGCGCCATAGGCTGCTTTTTGCTCCATCCCCAAAGCCGCCATCATCACCGGACGCGCAAGGTGTCCACTGCCCGAACGCAAGTGAAGGTTAGCCAATAAAAGGTGGTTTTCCGCATCAAGTTTGCCAAGGCGACGAACGAGGTCCAGATTGGTAATCGCTTCATCGGGGCGATTCATCGCCAGATAAACGGAAGCCTGTAGTAGGTAGTAAGATGTCTCTGTTGGCCTAACTTCGATGACCTCATCGAGTAATGATAAAGCTTCTTCATAACGCTTGAGCTGCTCCAAGCACTGAGCCGTGCCTGCCTTCCAATCAACCGCATTAGGCTGCGTCAGCTGAGCTAGCTGAAAGGCTTGTAAAGCCGAGGCGTATTGCCCCGCTTGCATTCTTCCAAAAGCAAGTTGACCAAAGCTGGCTGCATCATGATCACCAAGACGAATAGATTCCTCGAGTGCTGGAAGTGCTTTGTCCCAGCTACTTTGGCGCACATAGACAAAGCCAAGATTGCGATGCGCACGTCGGAAGCTAGGGAATAACTTCAAAGCCTGCAGATAAGATTGCTCGGCAGATTCTAGCTCCCCCAATTCAAATTGAATATTTCCTGCATTGAAAGCAATCGCGGCAGATGATTTAGCCAGTTCATTGCCCATTAGCATTGCCAACGCATCCTCTCTTTTCCCCTCTGCCATCAGCGGCTGAATCGAGACCAACAAACTGCGCTGCTCGCTTGTCACCGATGGCTCAATACGTGCATTAATGCGGTAGGAACCATTAAAGGATTTGAGAAAAGCCTCATCCTGCCAGTAGTCCTTACTCAAAGCTAGGGGCTCTGCAGCACTAAGGCTTATGCAGCTTAATAAAAAACAACTGATCA
>Ga0206125_10001974_pt1 | contig 22565 bp, 37 predicted proteins | sample Helgoland_Spring_4_FD_148598 | JGI IMG/M metagenome (GOLD analysis project Ga0206125, IMG submission 148598) | Pelagic subsurface seawater microbial communities from Kabeltonne, Helgoland, North Sea - Helgoland_Spring_Bloom_20160331_1 | ecosystem: Environmental > Aquatic > Marine > Epipelagic ... | reverse complement strand
CTGGCTTGTAATTCTTACCTTCTCGCTCTTTCTTCTTACGAATATTTTCCCACAATCCGGGTTTCGCTACAGAGACATCCCATTCTTCAGTTTCTTCGCCCCAATCTTCGTATTCAGCCTCTGCTGGTACGTAAAAATTGTTTTCTGTTAGCTCTTCTTCAGATCCGTAATTATCAAAGTAATATTTGTCATCAGCCGCTTTAATGTAGTTTGCCACAATTTCCTCCGATTTTATTTTTAATTGAATTGAATGTATTTGAAACCATGTCTTTCCACTCTTTTGCGTGTTGGCCGCACAGTGACCCCAATGGGATACACCCACCTTCTGCCTTTTCTCCGCATATAGTACACTTTTTCAAGTCTGGTGGTTCATTATGGAGTTTGTAACTTACTTTAAACATTATCCCGGAGCCTCGTAAAAGCCAATATTAAAGTCTGGTGCAGTGCGTTTTTCTACAACCTTGTCCATACCAAGTTGGACTAACTCCCTCTCTATAGTTATACACATATTATCCTCTTCTCCATCAAATTTGTTCTTGCAAAAATGACAAAGATACTTACATCTGAAGTCCCTTCTGGTGGGATCGAGGACTTCTGGAGATACATTTTGTCTTATTTCTTCAACTCGTTTTCTAAGCATTTCTAGAAATCTATCCTCGTCAGCTTCAGTAAAGCAGAAGCTAAAAGGGGTTGGGTCTGGCTTGCCTTCTACGTCTTTATAGAAGAAGATGCTCATAATTCTATTAGGGAACTCTTTGAACATTTTAGACATCGCATAGAAATACAATAGCAGTTGTGGGTCGTTTTTCATTTTTTCGTATGTCTTTTCTTCTCCCGTTGCCCAATTTAGACGGCGACCGCTTTTCCAGTCAACCACCTCAATCGTGTCCTCATTCACTAGGGTAACGAGATCAATCGTACCCTTAATGGCTAGCTGTCCTTTTTGGACGTTACCATTGACATCTACAAAGTCAAATTTAGCCCATTCTTCTTCGATTGGCAAGTCAAAATGAGGCTCTGGATAGTAGATGTTTCTGAGTCGTGGGTCGAACTGACCGTTATTCCAAGTTAGAAAAGTTTCTACAGTCTCCCTAACTTCTCCACGTTCTTTGCGATAAAACTTGTGGGTGGAGGTTGCGGCATAGTCTGCTATCGCCTTTTCCGTTAGCTCATCCACCAACTCGTCTGTGTGAAGTCTATCTTTATGAATCCGCACCTTTCCGCACTTATCATCTTCTACAACGAGATATTTCTTGCGTGGATTGTCTTGCTCAAACTTTTTGAGACCAGCTAAGATTTCCATGACTTTGTGAGCCATAGTTCCCATGTCTGCTTTTTTTCCGCTACTAGAACGCCAACCTAGAACATAGGTTAGGAAATACTGCATTTGACAAAATTCATAGTTGTTGTAAGACGAGCTTCTAACATATGTTACTAGCATTTTTTTCCTTTATTTTATGGTAAAATTCTTTTACCTTTACTATCAAAGATTCAATGCTAGAGTTATTTTCAATATAATTAGTAAAGGTGTAATTATCTAAAGAGCTTTCGCTAATGTGATCATCTTTTTTTGTATTTCTTTTGATCCTCAAAACAGTCCCGCCAGCTTCTTCTATAACCTTCGCCTCGTTAGGGAAGCGAACGTCTGCAATGATTGCCAGTTCTGATTGTTCTTGTTGTATTTTCTTGATGCAAGATTTGACCCAGATTGGTTCGTACATTTTACGCATAACGTCTGTGCCAAAGAACTGCATAAATTCGCGAGCAGTCATTGGGCCTAACTTGTATCCCTGCGTTGGGAACTGCTGCGGAGGCAAGTTTTCCCACAGTAAATGCTCTTGAATTTGATTCTTCTGTTCGTCTGTTCCAAAACAACACTCAAATGGAATATCAAACAAATTTACGCAAATCCATTTAAGATGATCTGCGAAACTATACAATTTAACATACGGCCACATGTTTAGTTCTGCGTATTCAGAAAACTGATCATCACACCTACTTATATCAAACTCGCCCCATCCTTCTTCTCCGTTAGAGTTTTCTGTGAGGATCATTAGCTCTCCATTAGCCCCAATATTCCAGTCTTTGACCAATCCTCTTTCTCTTATGCTTAATCCATGAATAATATTTGCTATTGTGCTTTTGCCAGTTTGCTTACGACCCGAAATTCCCACTATCATAATAATATCCTTTTAGATTGTTTTTTAAATATGTTTGCATTTTTTCTTTAGACATACTTCCTAAATCCTTAGATTCCATACGTGGAAAAACTAATTTAAAAAGTTTTCCTAAAGACCTTTTTATTTTTATCTTTGACTCTCTACCGACTTGATCATTGTCTGTAAGTATTATTAATGTTGTTACCCCGCTTTTTAGCAATAAGGTTTTTTGTCTTTCAGATATATCCTTACCAAATAATCCAACCGCATTTTTTACACCACACTCCCATAGTTTCCAAACGTCACCCTGTCCTTCGACTAGAAATAGGCACTGGTTTGATAAAGTCGATTTGGTAGCCTCATCGTAATTGTATAGATAGTCCGTTTTCCTTATGCCGCTTGAGAATAAGTATTTCGGTTCTAGCCAGACTTTTGTTGATCTAGCTATATATCCTATTTCCAAACCGCCAAATCGTATAGGTATAATTGCCCTATATCTCATTGCAGATTTTTTATCAGCACAATCTTCCACGCCAAAATGAAGTAAGGTTCGCGGGGCGAACCCTCTGCTTTCAAAGTACGGAGACTTGCCTAAAGTTTTTACTGGAGAAATATTGGGCTGAAGTCCTGTTTCAACTGGTTTCTTTTTTAATGCTTTTACCAGACTCGAAAACGGATCTTCTTCTCGTTTGGTGCTTTGTTTAAAATCAGCCTTAGCCCCATTCACATTGTATAAAGAACAAACGTATTTTAAAGCTTTTGAAAAAGAGTCTGTTTGGAGCAAACCCTTTACAAACCCAAATATATCTGTATTATAGTGTTCGTGACATCCACGAGTCCAGCATCTCCAAGCCTTTTTAGTTAGAGAAATAGATAGACCTTGTGGATTGTCACTTCCTTCGTGAATAGGACACTTCATAAATATATTATCTGCAACTTGCTCATATTCCAAGTCAAAACTATCCAGAAGTTTTTCAATATCTTCAAAAATAATTTCTTTTACTTTGTTTAAATCTAAAGTCTTTTGCATAGCTTAAATCTCAGAGGGAAACTTCATCCATTCAGAGTACGCAAAGCGTATATCCGAATCTACACGTTGTACTGTTAATACTCTATACATTAAAACTTTCACACCATTTTCTTTTTCCTCTTTCTTAAACTCGACGCATGGATAACTCTCTAACATCTTAATCCTCATCTATATCGAACGGAATTTCTGCGCCCGGAATTACGTCACCATCGGGACATGCAAGCACTTGATCCCTAGTTCTAAGTTCTGTAAGTTTTGCGTGTTGACCTGACATTTGAAAGTTTATGTAGTTTCCATCGGATAATCCTACTCCATGCCTAGCTTTATTGTTTACTACTTTGTGAGAGCCGTTTTGTGGCCCATCCTCTGCGATTTCCTCTGCCGACTTTTCTTTAAAGTAGGATAGTGAGGTACACAACCAAACAATCCTGTCAGAGCCGCTAACAGAGCCAGTATCTTCTCTTGTGATACCGTCACGGTTAAGCTGAACAAATGATAGGCAAGCAAAATCATATTTAACAGATAGATTGTGTAGTTCTGTAATCTGAAACCCAAGAGCTTGATATTCTTGGATGTGACCCTTGGAGATTCCAGCAGAATTCATCAGTTTTAGGTAGTCGTAAACAACCAAGCAGTCATTGGTTCTACCGTTTTCGTCTTGGCCTACATCGCGAAGAATCCAACGCTTGATAATATTTAGAATAGTCTCAAAGGGTTGACCAGCAACACTCACATAAGTATAAGGAATGTTTCTGATTTCTTCTGCCGCCCTTTTGACGGCGATTGTCTTTTCTTCATCGTTCGCGAATTGACCTGTAGCAATTTCATTAATGGGAACGCCACTGATGTGGGCTAGGATTCTATTGAGGTGATCCTCTTTACTCATCTCAGTGTCTAGCATTATCGTAGGAATACCTCGACGGGCATTATGCAAAGCTACGTTATCTCCGAAAACAGACTTACCCACTCCCGGTCGGGCGGCGATAAGATCAATACACTTACGGCGTAAGCCACCGCCAATAATAGCGTCATAGTTTGCAAACCCGCTGGACAATCCTATTTGGTCGCATTTGTTTTCGATGAGGAAGTTGATGTATTCATCAAGATTGTCACCAAGCATCTCGGTTTTGGTTCCCTGCTCATCCTCTCGCAAGAAGTCCATCAGCGGCATTTCTACCATAGAGATGATTTCATCAACCGTTTCGTCGCCATTTATTTTAGATATGTCAAGGTCTATCTTTTTCGCTATCTTCTTGGCGTTGCGAGCGAATTCAAACTTGGCGATTTGTGAAGCAAAAAACGGGACGTTATCCTTGTTAACAGGATAGTCCATTAAGTTTGTAATATACTCCAGTTGGCTAGAAGTTTGAATAGATTCAGATAATTTTAATTGCTCTGCCGCAGAAAGCAAAGCAGGAATATCAATAGAAGCATTGGACTCCAAAACCTTTTCAACACATTTGTATATAACTTGATTGTGACCGTGAGCAAAGCTCTCGGGCTGAATAAAGTCATTTATTTCAACATAAGACTCAAAACCATAAGCGAACAAACCTGCTAACACAGCTCGTTCTGCTCCAATATCTGATAACTCTAGATTCATTTTTATCTACCTGTACAACGATTACACCTAATAAACTCACCGCAAACTAAACTTGAATTCATAGAAAACGATTTTCCACAAACATGACACTCAACATTTTTCTTAGAAGTTGGCTTCCTTCTTCTTGGGGTTTTGTTTTCATATTTACTTGGGTCAAAATCTGGATCTCTTTCAAACCCTTCATCTGAAAACTTATTTTGCTTGGCTCTCACCGGAATCTTCCTTTTTTCTAAAGTGTTTTTTTCTCTAACCATTTTAAAATCTTCTGTTACATTCGACTTAGGTTTTGAGGAAACCGTTTCCTCCTGTTCTTGATCTTTTGACTTTCTCGATGGTAAGTCACGAGCTTTAATTTTTACTGGTGGTCTTTCAGACGCTTCCATAAGACCTTGCATAAGTTTCTGTTTCTGTTCGTCAGACAGCGAATTTACAAAATCATCAAAATTAATCATTTTCTTTTTCCTTTTTCCATTAAAATATCTGCCTTGCGGCGAACATTATAGTCTCTTTGTTGTAGGTGTTCAAGACGACCTTCTGCGGTCATTTTCCACTCGTTGACCTTGTAAGCAATATGGTTGTTTCTAATTATTTGCCCGACCTTTACTTCGTGCTTTTCGTACTTGCCCCATTCTCCATCCTCGATCTCTTGACCAATGATTTTTTGCAGTGAATCTTCACACCAGCGGATTACATTTTGGGTTTTAGCCCGTTCTGTTCCAATATGGTCTGCGTATTGCATCAGCATAAAGGCTTTGTCGAAACATTCTTGCTGCGTTAATTTATCTAATTCATTTTGATTCATAGTCTCTGGAATCATACACTCTGGATTTATCTTAGGGGAAGTTATATACTGCCCTAACACATAACCGTCGATTCCTTTAAGAAAATGCTCAAGTCGCTCTTTGGTGTTCAATTTTTTCTCTCCAATATTCTACGGACTCGTCCCAGCGTAGCTCTATTAATTTAATATCATTAATTCTGCACCACTCTTTTTTGTCTAAGTCTCGTTTTTTTGCTTGTGCAAACCCTGCCTTAGACTTGTGGAAAAACGGGGTGTATTTAAAATGTTGTTCGCCATGAACCTCAATACCTATTGTACACGATGGAATCAAAAAGTCAAGGGCTAATTTGGATCTTTTCATAGAAGAACCCGGAAGCGTAACTTCTTCAAGCACCTGATAGGGATGAAATAGCTCCACTATAAGTTCCCTAGCTTGTAAATGATAGAAGCTACGCCTAATCCGAGTGCTTATGAGGTATTTCTTGGTGTCGAGATTATACTCTCTACCATTTAGCCCAACAACTTTCATGAGAGCAAATCCTTAACTTCATCATATATAAAGTCTAACAAGGTAGGATTGTCATTTAGGAAGTTTACCAGCTTTTCCATTCCCTGAAACTTAAACGCTTTACTTACAGCTTCTTCGTCCTCTGCCTTTACATCTTTATCTGATAAATATGCAGCAACGATTGGGTTCGTTCGGTTATCGACTAAGCAAGATATTGTGTACCATGCACCCTTTGCTTGAATGAGAGCAAAATCTGTAGCTATCTGTGCAAGCTCTTGAGCCTCGTCGATTCCTACGCCATACTTAATCCAGCTTGCAGCTTTGGTGTTCGGTATCCCTCCAGCAGCAGAGGTTTTGATTACCCAGTTAGCAACTTGACCAACGTGATTGCCTGACTCTTTGGGTACTTCCCACTTGCCACTGTGTGTGATAACCATGTTGGTTCCAGCTTGGAACTGTAGCATGTTGCCACAGTCTGCCATCTTGCTGGGTGCAAAGCGTGATCCACCAGTATTGGCGATGTTGTGAGTAATGAACACGGCGATAGCTTTCATACGTGATACGTCACCGCTGATACGCTTGAAGAACATAGACAACAAGCGTGGCAGAGCGTTACGGACACCTGTGCGGATCTCTCCATCAATCTCGTCCTGTGGAACCATATTAGATGTAGAGTCACAGATCAAGAACAAGTTCTCTTCTTCTTTAAGAAGTCGCTCCATGATATTAAGATATGTCTCAGCAGATACGATAGGGGTGTCGTCTGTAGCTTGCACAACTTGAATAGCATCAATATCTAAACCTTTGATGCCACGAAAGTTTTGCTTGGTCAGACGACCTTCGGTATTTAGATAGTATACTTTTTTACCTTTGGCTTGTGCCTTGGCAGCAGCATACAGGGCGGTCGTTGTCTTTCCAGTCTTTGGGTCGCCAGTCATTACAACAACCTGACCCTCACGAAGTCCACCACCGAGTGCCATGTCCAATGCTGGACTAACACTAATGGTATCATACGTTTCCAGAGACTCTAACACCTTTGTGCCAGACTCAATAACATTCCCATATTTCGCACACAAAGTCGCTATTGTCGGATCATCATACTCAATCTTCTTTTTTCTCTTTGCCATTTTCAATCCTTCTCAATTTGTTAAGTAAGTTATTTTTATTGCCGTAACCCTTGTTCCTAGTAGTTGGGTTTTCTTTAACCTCAATTTCTTGTCTTGGCTGAGATTTTTGGCTTTTAATTAGTTTTTCATATTTGATTATAACCTTCACAACTTTCGGATGATTTAAAGAAAATATACCTTTGAAATCATTTGAGTTAACCGCCTTTACCAAAGCCTCTTCTGAGTACGTTTTAAGCAGTTTGTTTGCGACAAAAAGTTGACGTTTAAAAGTCCAGTCCCAAGGCTTTTTGCTCCAAAACTTGTAAGGCAGAGATCCTTGGTTCTTTTTCTCTGCGTTTTTTTTACACATTATTTCTGCTACATAAGCGGCGCAGGTACAATAATCTCCAGTAGACTCGTGCTTGTACTTACTCTTATCTGTTCGATTTCTTTTTTTCATTATAAATTATCGCCTGTTCAAAACATTCGCTAAGTTTATCTTCAAGTTCTTTTTCAACAACAAGTTCTGGTATGAGCCACATCTTTTTGTACATAACATCTTTTTTTAACACACCTGTTGTGTACATGTTTTTAGTTTTATGCCCCATTTGACCCATAGACGACCTGATTAAGTAAACTGCATCTGCGTCCTTTACGTCAATATTGACTTCGTGCGATCTGTATGAAAGTTTTAAATCTTTGATGAAGCATGAATTTTCGTTACACAGCTCCTTAATTTTTATCCACCCAGAGAAATGATCATGGTAATGCTTGGAGCCATCTGTAAGCTCGCATTTGATCCACACAGCTTCTTTATTGGATCGGTATTTAGAAATCCATTCTTGATTTGTCATCGTTTATTATGAACCTCTCTGATGCTTGTGACGCACTGTCTGGTTCTGGTCGGCATCCCAGTTTTTTTAACCATCTCTGCCCTTTCTGAAGCAGATTGAGTCATAACAGTAGAGCCTCTGTCATTTCTTGCAAACTGGTCAAGAGTCAGAGACGCTTTTTTTGGTTTTTGCTCTTTAATTTTATCAATATACTTTTTTACCGTTGCCTCTGCTCTGTTTAAAGATTTTGCTAGTTCTTCTACAGTTTTTGAAGACGCAGATTCCGAAATAATTTCTTTGTCTTTTTTTGATAGTGGCCCTTTTTTAACCATTGGTTAGTCCCCTTCTAGCTTTTGACATGTAAATTGTATTTTTAGTTTGTAGATAAAGCATGTAAAAATCAAATGTGCTTTGAGATGTTTTAACCATTTTTGTTTCTAGATACTGTTCTCTTTTTCCGTATGTCCCCAGTGGGTCGTAAGGAACACTCTGGTGGACTCTTATATAATAGTTAGATTTGTCGTTATTTACAACAATTTTTCCGAAAACTTTTTCTTTTGGTGAATCAGTTTTTTTTCCAGACTTGTTAAAATTAAAACTAGCAGTATTATTCTGCTCTATATAGTCGGCAGAGCTTATATATAACTGGTGGTTTAAATTAGGCGAAATGTCTTGCGGTTCTTTCATTTTTTACCTTCCATAATATATCTTTGTCTTTGTTTATTTGTCATCTTGTTTATTTCTTTGCGTGTGGCTTCGCCGTGATAAAACGGTTTGTCCAGCTTCGGAGCTTCTTCTTTCTTTTTTGCTTGATTCTCGTTGATCATGCTTTTATATTTTTCCGCGTTTTTGTCTGCTAGTTGTCCCACAGTGTTTGTGTTTTTAACACAGGCATATATACCTCCTGTTATAACTTTAAACAGTTCATTCTTCCCACATTCGGGGCATTTTTTAAGCGGCTCGTCTGACATTTTCTGCAACTGTTCAAAAGAGTGTTCGCACTCATTACATTCATAAATATATGTTGGCATTTAATTCTCCAATGCTCTCAAAAATTTTCCGATAATTCCGTTTCTTTGGATGTCATCGTAGTCTAGTTTGCAAATTCCTATTCCTTCAATGTTTTCAAGTCTATCCATACAGAAAGCTAGACCGCTACGCCCACGAAGGTCGTTCTGCTCTACATCGCCATTGATAATTACCTTGCTGTTTTCCCCCATCCTAGACACGAACATTTTTATTTGATCCTCTGTGCAGTTTTGCGCTTCGTCTAGTATCATATATGTATTATGAAAAGTCGAACCACGCATAACTTCTAGAGGCTTGTACTTAATAGCCCCCTCATTAGAATAAAGACCGTAATAAGCCTGACCGAGAAAATGTTTTAAATTTTCTTTCATTGGCAAAAGATATGGTGCAATTTTTTCGCCCATTTCTCCCGGCAATGAGCCGATGTCTTTACCTGTACAAACCAACGGTCTAGATACAATTATGTTTTCTATCTTTTTATGATGTAAGTGTTGGGCAGAGATGCCCGCAGCAATAAAAGATTTACCTGAGCCTGCTGGCCCGGAGCAAAATATAATATCGTTTTCAACAATAGATCGTATGTAGTCCCTTTGGTTTTCGGTCTTAGCCTCTAAAGACCTAATCTTGTGATTCGGTCGTTTTCTCTCTTCTCGTCGCTCTTTTCTAGATTTCATTTAGAACCCTTTTGAAAAAAAATTATAGGTCGGCCTCCTTTACGAAAATTCCGTCCCGCATTTCGCCCTTCCTATCTTTTATGTCGTCCCATGCTTTAGCTAAACACTCTGTTAATAACAAGCCGTTTCTTTCACATATGTTTATAAGCACGACTAAGCAATCCCCGACATCATCAGAAATGTCTACGCCTTTGCAAATGTGATCTGAAAGCTCACCAACCTCTTGGATAAGTTTTAGCAACTGATCTTTATCAGTGCTTCCTTCAATTAAATTTCTATCATAGTGCCATTTGACAATCTTATCTTCTAAAGCATAATAGCTTTTTTTATTGGTATGCTGGCCGAAAGGTCGCGATACTCTTTGATTCGACTTCAACTGGCTCATTCTAGCTACCTGATCTGGGTGGTTCATATAATCCTCCTATAGTTTAATATCTCCAAAATCCATATCTTCCAAGTCGTTCTTACTAGCTCCAATTTTGTAGCTAGTGATCTCATGCTCTTGTGGAGCAACTTGTACACTCTCGCTCTCCATCCAACCCTGCGTCCATCCAGCGATTGGATTTTTGCCAACATTTTCATAAGGCAATCCTATCATCTTTCTTCTTGACATACAAAGCCAATCTATGTATTGATGCAGAACTGGCTCATTTAAACCAAGAATTGACCCATCTTTAAACAAGTATGATGCCCAATTCTTTTCTTCAACAGCGGCGTTTTCAAACATTTGAATCGCTTCTTCTTCACACTCTTTAGCGATCTTTGTGAATCCTTCGCTTTCTTCTTTATGAAGAATGTTTAGTATTTCTTTAGTATTTGTTAAGTGAAGGGCTTCGTCTCGTTTGATTAGCTTGATAATATCTGCATTGCCTACCATCTTTTTATTTTCCGCAAAAGCAAAAGAGCAGATAAAACTAACGTAAAAACGAATAGCTTCGAGAATGTTAATCGAAATTACAGTCATGTAGATTTGTTTCTTCAAATCTTTCTTGGATGTCGAATCAATTTCCATTCCCATCAAATTATTATAGTCTGCAATAGCACTTTTTGCACGCTTCATTATTTCTTTATCTTCATAAATCCCGTCAAAAATTTCGGCACTATCCGCGTAGACATTTTGAATAATATAACTGTAGCTTTGAGAGTGAATTTTCTCAAAGAATTGCCAAGTCATCAAACATGCCTCCAGTTCGGAGTTGGTGACATATTCAAGCAGCGTAGGAACACCACGACAAATCACGCTGTCAAGCATGGTCTGATACTTAAGGTTAGATGTGAAGATAAACTTCTCATTGTCTGACATCTCTTTAAAATCGCCTCTATCTTTCTTTAGCTCAATTTCTTCTGGTCGCCAAAAATTCATCATTTGCTTGCTGTCTAAAGATTTAAATATCGGGTACTTGATTACATCGTACCTTTGAACTCCAAGGTCTTTACCTAGAAATAAGGGTTGGCTCATTGGATCTACTGCTTTTGTGTTGAATATAGTTTTCATTTGTTTTGCTCCGCTGTTAAAATTCTTTGTCTTAGTTTTGATGATGAGTATCCGTCGTACCTTTTACAAAAATATTTTGGTGTAGGTAACTTTTTTGCTGTATAGTCTGCAACCTTCTTATAATCTTCTCCTAAAAATATAACATCTATTTTTTCTGATTGCATCAAGACGTAAAGATCATACTCCGTTTCATAAGGAATTATCTTATCTACATTCTCGTTTTGATCCAACCTTAAATATCTTTCAAACACAGTTTCGATAGGCTTATTTTTGAAAGACCTTTGCGATGAAGGGTCGATTTGCAAACCAACAATAAGCCAGTCACATTTTTCTCGACATTCTCTTAGCGTTAACAGGTGTCCCGCGTGACACAAATCAAAAGCAGATGCAATAAATCCTACCCTACCAACCTTTCTCTCGCTCATATTGCACAGGCTCCTGATTCACAGCCCATATCTTTTTCTTCTTCTCCATCACCATCAGGTGTGTTGCAGTAATAGAGGTTTTTTAATCCGTATTTGTATGCGTAAATTTGATCCTTGATAATAACACTCAAGGGAATTTTCCCTTCTTCGTAATGATCATAATTGTAGTATAGGTTTGTACTCATGCTCATGTCGATAAACTTCTGCATAACTGCGGCCATATTCATTAAACACTTGCAGTCTTTAATTTCCCACGCCATCGTGTAATACTTCCTTCTCGTATGATAGTTGGGAACAAGCTGTTTTAGCACACCATTTTTTGCTTTTTTACGAGTTAAGTAACTTCTCACTGGCTCTTGTCCATTGGTGGAGTTTTGAACCACGCTGCTTGATTCACAGGGCATTTGTGCAGAAAGTGTAGAATGTCTAAGACCGAACTTTTTAATCCTCTTACGTAGACCCTCCCAGTCCATATTGTACGTAGGATTAACTAACTCATCGACCTCTTTTTTGTACCAGTCAATGGGTAGCAAACCTTTTGCGTACTTTGTGTCTTCAAACTTAGCGCACGCACCTTTTTCTTCTGCGAGTTCACAGCTTGCATTGAGTAGGTTCCATTGAATCTGCTCCATAGTTTCGTGAATTAATTTTAATGCTTCTTCATCTCCGTATCCCAACCTGTTCTTGGCTAGAAAGCCAGCAAGGTTGGTTATACCAATACCTAATGATCTACGGTTGACTGTAAAATTCTTACCAGCTAACACAGGGTAATCTTGATAATCAATAACTGCTTCTAGGGTTCTTACCGCAATCCGGCAAGCATCTTCAATGTCCTTTTCGCTGTTTAATTCGAGAAGATTCAATGCAGACAGAATACAAATACCTATCTCGCCTTCTGGATCGTCAATGGATTTAATTGGTTTTGTGGGGTGTATAATTTCTTGACATAGATTACTCATATGGCAAGGTACATCCCACGACCCGTGTGCATTTGCTGAGTCAATATTCATACTATAAATACGTCCGGTTTCTAATCGTTCGCGAGCGTATATCTGTGCAATCTGTCGGGCTGGAACCTTCTTCTTAAACTTTAAAGATGTTGCTCTCTCATACTTTAGATACAGCTCTTCGAATTTCTCGTTGTCACCAAACGCTTCATACAAACCCTTTGCTTCATCTGGACTGAATAGAGTAATATTTTCGTTGGCAATTAAACGATCATAGAATAGCTTACAAAATTGAACGCTATAATCTAGCTTACGCACCCTGTTGTCATCTGTCCCAGCATTGTTTTTCAACACCATAATATCTTCAATCTCATAGTGCCAGAATGGTACATGAACCGTAGCAGAGCCTCCACGGATGCCGTTCTGGGATGTTGATTTAACTGCTGACTCAAAGTTCTTCAAGTAGGGGATTAGTCCCGTGTGGATGACCTCCCCTCCGCGTATCGGACTATTGATTGGTCTAACTCTTCCAATATTGAGTCCAATTCCAGCACGCCTAGCAGTATACTTTCCGACAGCGTGTACAGAAGAAAAAATGGCATCGAGATCATCGTCAACATCAACCAAGACACAACTAGAAAACTGTCTAATATTTGTTCTAACACCAGCCATGATAGGTGTAGGAAGATTGATTTTAAACGTCGAGTAGCAGTCATAAGCCTTTTTTACCTCATTCATATCGTCAAACAAACACATAGCAATACACATGTAAGCAAATTGTGGAGTCTCGTAAATAACTCCGGTGCTTCGATTTTTTACTAGGTACTTATCAATAAGCTGTTGTAGTCCTGCATACGTAAGAACGTCATCACGACCATGATTGATGTATTTACCTAGAGAGTCTATCTGCTGTTCCGTCCACCTTTTCTCGATAGACGAGTCGTACACACCTTTGTCTACGTTTCTACGAACAAAAGTAAGAAAGTCTGGCTCTTGATCCCCGCCCCAAACTTCTTTTCTAAGCTGCATGTTTAGAAGTTTTGCAGCAACGTACTGATAGTTTGGCGAATTTGTAGAAATTAAATCGTTTGCAGATTTAATAAGCACGCTGTGAATTTCTCTTGTAGATATTTTATCATATAAAGAAAGGTTGGCGTTCATTACGATGTCAGAAAATGAAACGCCGTTAATACCTTTTGTTGCCCACTGAACCACTTTGTGAATTTTCTCAACAGAGTAATCTTCTTGTTCTCCACTACTCTTTGTAACCTGCATTATAATTCCCTTTTAAATATGACAAATGTTTTATGTATTATATATTATTTTTTCTGATTATCAAGTGGTCGGTACAAAAACCCCGCAATAATTTTCATTAAAGCGGGGTTAGATGCCTCTTTATTTGTTTATTTTTACTTGTACGTTCTCTCCAATCTGTATGATTATGACATCTTTCCCATCTTCTTTAGTAAAGGAAATCATGTCTAAAATATTGGTGGCTTTGTCTATGTCTCTCTGTTCGATTTTTAATTCTTCTAACAAAGATGCTATTAAAGAGTCGACAATGCCCATTATTGGTGAACTCCCCAAGCCACTGCGTCTAAGCAGTCACAAAGGTCTTTTCTCTTCTCGTCTGTCAAGGCAGAGTCTTCTAAACCAATAGTGTTTTTAATCGCGTCATCTATTTCTTGACCTAAACTTGGGTACTTTCCTTTTAGCTCTAAGCCAGCAAAGTTAAGACCACCTGCCATCATGTTGAATTCTCTAAAATTGCCTGTGGAAACTATAAATCCCGGCTCATTAAGTACAATGTCTGACAGTTGTGTGTAAAAGTCTGAAAATTCTTTTGCGTCTTTGGGTTCAATATCCACAGACACAATGTTTTCAACCAAGGTTTTGTATTCTAGTGACGGCTCCTCTATATCAACAGAGGGCGTATTCACTATATCTACAGGGTATTTTTTTACTAAGTCTATGATCTGCTCGCCATAAACGGCAGATAAGGCTAAGATTAGAGCTAAGACTACCTTTACTGTTTTAGACATATCTATTTCTCCCCCTCTTTATTTTCTTTGCGAAGTAGCGGGAATATCTCATCTAAACTTTCTGAAGCATCCTTTAAGTTTGCTTTATCGCATTTATTCTTTAGACATTCCCAACATTCAACGATCTCAACCAAAGTAGGATTGTCGCGTTTGCGGGACACTTCGTCGACCTCTGGTTTATTTACAGGCCAATCGACATTCCAGTCCTGATTGGCAATAATCTTTTTAAGGGTCTGCCAACACGGTGGAAGGATAACGCTTGCTATCAGTAGACCTGACCCAATAAGCATTACAATTTGAAAGCTATTCATTATTTCTCCTATATACTTTCCATCAAGTTAATTAACTCCATTTTTGAAAGAGAGGTTCCTACCTCTTTAAAACTATCGTAAATTACTTTTCTACGTTTTCTGTCTTTAAAGTGTTTTCTAATTTCTCTTTTGAGAAGTATAGAATGAACATACCCGTGATTCTTTATTGCTGACGCAATACTGTCTTTCGAGTAGCACATATATAATAGCTTGATAACCGAAATAATGCAATTACAAATTGCCATAATTGTAAATGGATCTAAAGAAAAATTTTCATCTTTCGCTTGAGCGAAGATGATGATTCTTTCGGCTATGCTTCTTTGGGCAGGGGTTACATCTTTAAGGTCATCAATCATTTTTTAACACCTCGTTTATAATTTTTATAGCAGCATCTTCATCTAGATAGCCAGACTTGTTATACAGAGGTTTGTTTAGAGCTTCTTTATCTACAATTACAACGGTAGGATAGCTTCTCACCTTGTAGTATGAAAAGAATTTTTTATGCTTGGGGTCTGCTTCGTCATAGATAAATAGCTTTGCTTTTTTACTTTTAATAAGTTCTTTGACGTTTTTGCTAACCCACGTTTTCTTTAACATCGTTCTGCATGGAGGACACCATTTCGCCCCGAGATGATAAACGTAGAACTCTGAATCTTCTAAAGAAGTTGAAGACTCTTGGGAGGATTCTTTTTTTTTTAAATCTTCTTGTTCAGGCTCTACAATTGATTTAAGTTCTATCTCTTTGCTTTCGCAAGCGGAACATCCGGGACATTCAGTTCTATGACCATCTCCGTGAGTTATCCAACCAGAACCATCACACTTTTCTTCTACAATATCAATCTCATCCTCAGTCATTATGACTTGTGCGAGATTAGTAGAAATGTAAGGTCTAAAGTTTGATTTGTCATTGTCTCCGAGAAAGCTAAATACTGCTAAACTTGAGGCTAAAAGCCATGTACTTAATAGTTTCATAATAACACCTATAGGTAAGAGGTTGTGCCGTAATCTGGTAAATTTTTAGCAGGGAACCCGTCCACTTCGCTAAAAACCCAAGATCCTTGTTGTGCCAGCATTGCTCTGGCATCCTTCTCTCTTATCCAAAAACTACCTTCTGGTTGGCTATGAACTTTTGACCCACTATTCCACGATCCCCAACTGTTTTGAACTAGAAATAATGTTTCTTTATGACGAGTTCCAGTGTCATCGCAAGCAATCCAAGCCATAGCATGATTCCAACCGCTAGACCGTTTCGCAATGCCCTTGTTGTCTCTCTTTGATGAAAAGCCTATGCTCGAACAAACAGAAATACCATAACCATTAGCTAAAGCGTCTCTAGCTTCTTCTACTGTAGTTATTAAAGAAATTGTTTTTACTTGATGCTTCTTTGCTTCTGTCGAATATATACTACTAGGTATTTTGTGGTTAGCACCAAGAGCTGAATTATATTTAGATAAGTCTACTTTTCCGTAGTCTTTCCTTATAAGAATTCCACCTTTAGAGTGGACGTATTTTGCAGCCCCCGAACAGGTCATACCTTGCTGTCTGTGACCTCTGGATTGGTATATACCTTCGGTTGCACCGCGAGCCTCAAAAGATTCTGACTCGCCTTTAATATCAATTTCTACGATTCTTGTTAAATCAATAGCGTTTCTTGTCGAATGACTTACGCAATCGCCTGTGGTCTGTCTTTCGGATGGGCCGAAAGAAGGATCAACCTTTAATAAAGATTTAAACGGCAGAGAGAGTTTGCCCTCTCCACTACCGTATAATCTGTAAGCTGTAGCACCAAAAATTGGAGTTTTTAGTTTAGCTAAAAGGTTGGCTGTTTCCTCTGGGTCGCATACACTACCTTGGAAACCTCCCCTGTAGGCATTTAACAAGTCTCTAGGACTGTTAAATTCCATGTCTATTCCTTTTCTTCTACATCTTTGTTGTCTTTCAACCACTTGATAGCGGTGTCTAATCCAACAGCGACGATAGGTACTAGCAATGCGCCCAAAGATCCTAGATCAATTTGATCTAAGTTTCCAGCAACATAAGTAAGAGCCGCTGCTCCACCTACTAGAACTGCATTTTTTCCAATACTTGTAAAGTCAGACCAGTTCAAAGTAAATTTTTTAGAACCCATATTAGTTCTCCTTGTAAAGATGAATTAAAAATCCCTCATGTTCATTCTCCGTAATCCTGTACGGATAACCTAAAAAGTGTACATTGTGTTCAGCAACAGACTTTGTAACTATATCTATTTTCCTGTTCATTTCTAAACAAGACGCTATTTCTTTTACGAAATCATCTCTGCCGCACTCGTCTACAATGTTCACCCAATCGAACCCCTTTTTGGGGCTATCAGAGCCTTTTGTTATTACCTCAAATTGGTCATTAAACCAAGACAACCTTCCGCTACTATCTATTTCGAATAATGCTCTGTCGTGGTAATGTAGGGCAGCTTTAGACCTTTGATCTAAAACTTTCTGATTTCTTTCTATATTTCCGCAGGTTTGCCTTAAGCTATTTAAGGCATCTTTCATTGACCCGCCACCGTTAGGTGTTACCTCACTCTTAATTGTTTGTATCGACTTTTTTAAGTCCTCTTGATCTTCTAAAAATTTAATAGCAGGCTGTACTAGTTTCTTCCACATAAAAGCTCCAGATGAAACTACGGCTCCCGCTATTGCTGTTGCGAAAGTGATTGTCTCAGCATCAAACATTGCGAAACCTCCCAAATAAAAGTTCCTCCCCCGAAAACGAGAGAGGAACAATTTTAAAACTTAAATTTACGATTCGTGCGTATCTTTAGCTTTGTACTCGTCAGTGGTAGGTTTGCCTTGCGCACCAAAGTGGTACGTCAATTCACCCGGAACTGAACGAGATGGGAAAATTTCGCTGGCTACAGCGACAGATCCGTCTGCCGGATTCTCATAAAGGTTTGCATCACCGGCTCCAGTACCTTTAGTTCTACCCGGAACGATCTGAGTGCTTGGTCGTGCCATGATGTCAAACGCTTCATCGGCTTTCGATCCAATTTTTCTATCGGTGATAGTGCTATGAAGATTACCATATCTACCATCACCAACGGTTCCTCTGCTCAAAATTGTGGTATTAGCAGAGCCATTTAGGGTTGTAGATACGCCTCTCATAACAAATTGTGGAGCAGACGCTGTTCTATCGCTTGGATCGGGTGTGAAAGCAATGGTTCCGACTCCGTTGCCTCTTGCTTCCATGACACCTGCTCTATCAGTAGTGGCTGCACCACTTCCAGAATGAACCAAAACTTTAGAACCGATGTTTCTTTCACCAAGATTGTCGGCCAACTCACTAACACCAACACTGTTGGTAATTGGGCTATCAGAAGCCTTATTACCTGCCTTGACTATAGTGCCACCATCTACGACGCCACTTGTGCCAATTCTCCAACCAGCAGCGTAAGTGCCGCCCTTTGTACCCTGTAAAAAACTACTTCCGTATGACATGTAATTATCTCCAATTGAGACCAAAAAAAATGTAGTTTTCCATTTCCGTAAATAATCCTATTATCCTAATAGTATTATACACTTTTTTCAAGTGCATGTTTGAGGTTTTTTAGATTTTTCTTAATTTTAATTCTGATACTTTCCCCACAAACTCCCCTATCTTTTGCAATCTCTTTAATTGACAAGTTTTTGTAGAATCTATCCAAAATCAAGCTGGGGTCTTCGCAAGCAAAGTTAATTTCATCAAGCATATCTATTGGTTCGAAGGTATTTTTCGAGTCTTCGATAAGACTAAAGACGCTTGAAGAGTTAGCGTAAGTTTTAACACCCTTAGAGCTTTTTTCAGAGTTAAACTTTTTTTGAGTCAAACACTCCATTACTACACCTTTGTATAAATAGGTGGTAAATTTGCAGTTTGAATCATTAGAGTATCTTTCCACGGCCTTCCACAACGCATTAATAGAACACGTTATCATTTCGTCTTTTGTGAGGCTAAACCTAAATGAATAGGACGCTTTCTTAAGAATTTTAAATATATCCTTACTGGATAAATTTTTAGATTCTGCTATTTTCAAAAAAGATTCTGACTTTGTTATCTCTTCAATGCTTTGTTTCTCAATGTTTGTCATGTTTAATCTCCTGTTAAGTTACTTGAATAATTAATTTTTCTTCTATCGCTTTTCTGACATCAGCAAAGTCGAACATTCTGCCAATACCTACAAAAAATCTATATCTTGTACATACCTTTAGTATTTCTACACCGTCTATGTCATCTAGGCTCTTTTTAATTTGTGGTGTTATGTTAAAGTTACAATGACCCATCCAACATTCGTAGTTGGTTGCCATTAATATTTCTTTTGAAAACTCTTTATCTAATGTTACTTGAGTAAATTCTTGAGTCGTGTCATCTGCGTGCGAATAATTGTAATCCTTTTCTATATCTAGGTCTTCAACTTCCTGATATTTTTCCATATTTCTTAGAACATTCTCGTAAAGCTGTTCAGCTAAAGAGTTATTAATTTGACTTTCTAAAACATCTTCATACTTTTGCCATCCGATTTTTTGTGATTTTTTCATGGGTAGATTCTCCTCTACTATAGTAGGTCTGAAGGTCTAATACAAGGTCTGTCGTCTTCCCCATCTGGTTTATCCTCTATTTCCTCATCAATTTCAATTTCTGATTCTTCTAATGCTTTAGTTGCTCTTCTAGTTATTTCTGATATAAAAAGCTCCAGTTGTTCAGGCATAGCTTCTGATATTCCGCTAGATGCTATCTGAGCCGTTTCTAATTGTAGCTGTACGGTTCCTAACGCGCTTACTAATTTAGCGAAAGACTTTATTGATTCGTCTCTATAATCTTCAATGTCTATATCTATAAACAGGTCGCCCTCGTTAGTCATTGTGAATGTAATGCTAGATGTTACGATTGGTTCAAACATTTTATTATTTCTTTCGCTGTGTTTTCCCAGTTATATTTTGAAGCTGTTTCAATTCCAGATTTATTAATCTTGCCTTTTTTATTGTTAATAAATGAAATCATTAGGTCAGACAGTGCGTCCACTTCTTTCTCTGTAATCTTTGCCCAATTACCTTGATTGAAGAACCATTTGCCATCAAACGCTGGCTCTACACCATCTATCGGCAATAATTGTGCGTTTTCTTTAGTGCAAAATTCAGTATGTGCAGAATAATCTGTGGCTATTACATGCTTTCCGCAAGACATCATCTCCAAGAGTTCCAGATTCCAGCCTTCTCCACGAGAAGGAAAGACTCCACAATCAACTTCTGACATGATATTATACACATCTTGCTGTGTCTCAGCTCGTGGAATAATACTTACTTTTGGAAACTTGTATAGCTTTTTCCATCGTGCATCTTCCATGCGGGTGTTAAATGGATTGCTGCACATCATCCACAACTCTGCGCGAGCATCGTGTTCAAGAACTTTCTTAAATGCTTTAATGAGAATATCGTGACCCTTACGGACTTCCCACTTGCCACAGTTAAAGAAGATTGTTTTGTCATCTTGTCTTACTGGTGCTGGCGGGAATAGTTCTGTGTCTACACCAAGGGGTACAACGTGAGTTTTTGGAGGAAGTTTAGGACGACCATCTGCCTTGTAGTATCCAAAATTATTACCAGTAACAACCCTCCTTGCCCATTGCGAACAAACCATCAACTCATCGCAGGCTAGTAGGTGATGCTTCTCCAAATCGCTAAACGTATCCAACTCAAAGATAGGAAAGCCAATGAATTTACCTGACCCTATGCGTTCTGCCATCTGGTTCTGATGCCAGATTTTAATACAGGGTGCGTTTGGGTCAAACGTCTGAGCAGTCTCCATCCCTTTTCTGACCGCATCTGCGTCTGCCTGATTGGTAACTTGTGGTTGCCCAATAGTAAACAGAGAAACTTCTGCTTTATCCTGTAATGCTTTTAGTATGTTTAATCCAGCTATGCCGTAGCCAAGCTGATTGATTGGAGCTTGTAGGTTAATTTTCATTTTTTAAAAGCCTCTTTGATAAATGAATCAATGTCTTTGATATTAGCGTCTCTCGAAAGTATTTCGTCGGTCAGTTTCTTTGCTTCTAATTTCTTATAACCTAAAGCTACTAAAGACGAAGCGCAGTCTGCACCAAAGCTAGTTTGCGAGGGCTTTGTAGCCTTGGGTTTTGGTTTTGGTTTTGGTTTGGCGACAGTTCTGGCGACAGGCTTAGGTTTGGGTTTAGGCTTAGGCTTGGCGACAGTTCTGGCAACAGGCTCTTGTTTTAACGTAACGTGCGCTGCTAAATATTCCTCGTCTCCAGACAGAATAGCATAAACATCCTGCTCATCTTGGAAATATGATGATAAGGTTTCTCTGGCTCTTGGCTTTTCCCGTGTCCTTGGTTCCATAGAGCCTATAAGGAATGATACTGAAAACACAGTGCCAAAGAAAATAGCTAAAAGTTGTGATAAAAAATCTACGGTCGCTGGTTCATACATATCGTTAATCTCTATTATACAGTACGTTTTGCTATTTGTCAAGCGGGTTTAAATAAGTACAGAAAAAAACCCCGCCAAGTCCCAGTTCTCGGCGGGGTATAGTCTCAGCGTGTCTCCCGTGTTTTAACCTAACGGTTGCCAAGACTATCGGTTCGATTCCCATTCGGGAGCAACATACCGAACCATATTACGAATCAGATTGCACTCTTGGAGCGATATTTGCTGGATCAAGACCAAGGGAAATTTCATCTGCCATAATGCAGACGGAACTTCTTTTGTTTTGGTTCTCATCTTCGTAGTCATCAATGTTTAATTTGCCTTGGATTGACGCTTCTCGCCCTTTTACAAGTTTAGGCTGAAGGCTTTCTGCCATTTTACCAAAGCACAACACATTAATAAAGAGAGTTTTATCGTTTCGCCTGTCGTTGACAGCCATACGAAACTTACTCATTGATGTTCCCTTTTTAGTGGTAGAGAACTCGGCATCTTTAGTTAGACGACCTACACCAACCCAACAATTACTATCCATTTTTAAACTCCTAATGCTGATCTAATTTTTCCACGTACTACTTGTGTGTTACCACGATTCGAACCGCCCGTGATTGCGTTGTAAGCTGTTTCAGTAAAGTTTTTGTTCAAACCCAAGGCTCTACCAGCCTGCAAAGTTCCTCGCTTGTTGGTTCCGTAAACAGTACCAGTAGCTTTGTATGCAACTGCGGTTACTGGGTTTACTGATTCACCACGGTACTGACCGCCAGCGATTGAACCAGTAAGTTCACCCTCCGTGTTAAAATAGCTGTTTGGCAATCGTGTGAGTGCCGTGTAAAACTCTTTACTTTCCATTTAATCTCTCCAATACTTGTTAAATTAACTTTCTTCCTCAGCACTTGGCTGAACATTGTCATTTCTTAAGGCCGATGAGCCTTCAACTAAATAATCCTGTAGTTTTTTGATTTCTTCTTCAATTTCTGCTTTCCTCAATGTTAGATTTTGAATCTCTCTTTGAACATTCATAAGATGGGCATTTGCCATTTCTGTAAGTGTAGTCATTTTTTACTCCTGTTGAGTTGTTTTGGTTTGCGTTGTGGTTTACTATATTATAGTCTACGAATCGCATTTTGTCAATCGGTTTTTTAGATTTTTACAAAAGTTTTTCATTATGCAGAT
>Ga0206125_10001962_pt1 | contig 22622 bp, 33 predicted proteins | sample Helgoland_Spring_4_FD_148598 | JGI IMG/M metagenome (GOLD analysis project Ga0206125, IMG submission 148598) | Pelagic subsurface seawater microbial communities from Kabeltonne, Helgoland, North Sea - Helgoland_Spring_Bloom_20160331_1 | ecosystem: Environmental > Aquatic > Marine > Epipelagic ... | reverse complement strand
TCTTACCTCAATGTGTTCACACCACCACCAAACAATTGGAGGTGTGGTTCACATTGGTTATATTGCAGGAGAAGGTGGTCAAGTAATTGGATTATCTAAATTAAATAGAATTGTAGAATTATTTGGTAGAAGAGGAGCAATACAAGAACAATTAACATCAGCTATCCATAATGCTGTAGATAAAATTACTGAAGGTAATAAAGGTGTAATTGTTACTATAGTTGGAACACATAATTGTGTTAGCTGTAGAGGAGTAAAACATCAAGGTGCAGCAATGGTTACAACTAAAGCATCAGGTGTATTTAAAGATAATACCAATTTAGCTCGTAAAGAGTTTTTTGATAGTTTAAAAATAAATAACGGAGGACATAATATATAAGAGATATGGCATTAAAAGCAGATAATAAGATATTTTTAAGTTGGAATGATGTTGATGATGCAGTAAATAAGTTATGTGATAAAATTAGATTTGATCAAATTAATATAGATTCAGTACATGGTATCCCTAGAGGAGGATTAATTCCAGCAGTATTAATATCACATAAACTAGGTTTACCTTATGTAGGTTTAGTAGGCCCAAATACTTTAGTAGTTGATGATATATGTGATTCTGGAGTTACATTAGATAAAGGTCCGGGAGTTTACACAGCAGTGTTACATTATAAACCACACACATCATGTTTTCAACCTACTATGTGGGCTGAAATACATGAAGGAAATGAATGGTTAATTTATCCTTGGGAAACAAAAGATTCAAAACCAATCCAAGATTATTTAGCTGATAAAGAAGAAGATTATTTGATTAATGAATTAGGATATAAATATTTTGCTGATGTTGTTGATAGTGAAACAGATAAAGAAGAACTTGACCATCTGAGAGATGCTCATTATATTGCAGGCATGACAAATGACAAAGAAGGATCATTTATGAAGTTTCAAAATAAATTAAATAATAAAAAAGATGAGTAAGCAGTTAAAATTATTCAAAGAAGAAGAACTACCTGTATGGGTTAATGGAGTACCATTTGTTGATGAGGTAGAAACATTTAACGCCACATTTGGCAAACCAAACAACTATGAACCAACAATACCCGAAGAAAAAGAGTGGAAATTTGTATACGATTTCATCCTTGAAGAACTTGAAGAATATAGAGAAGCTTGCGAACGAGGCGACATTGTGGAAGTTTTGGACGCTTTGTGCGACATTGCTTATGTTTCCCTTGGGAACGGTACTATGCTACATGGTCTTAAGGATAAGATATGGCCCGCGTATGAAGAAGTACAAGCAAGTAATATGTCAAAAGCTTGTAAAACTGAAGAAGAGGCCATACTCACCGTCAGCCAACGAAGTAAGGAACAAGGTGAGGCCTGCCATTTTGAAAAACTTGAGGAAGGACGGTATATTGTATATAGAACAAGAGACAAAAAAGTAATGAAAAATATTAATTACTTCAGACCAGATTTAAGTCAGTTCTTTAGTGATGGCGAGTTAGAGAAATTTTATGAGTCAGAAACAATTATCTAAAGAACAATGGGAAAAGGTTGATAAATCATTAGAATTTATTTACCTTAATACCGATAAGTGCTGTCAGGATTTATGTGAAGGACAATTATGTAAATTCGAAGTAGAAGATTTAATGGAAATACTATCAACCATAAGACCAGAATGAGTTATAAAAAATGTTATGCTACTAATTTAGGAAAAAACAAATTTAAGATACATCTTTGGGACGAAGCAGGCTATGATGAAATAGAATGGTGGAATCCAGCTTATGTTGAAGACCCAAATGGTAAATTAAAAGGCATTAATGGAGAAAAACTAAGCAAAACGTATAAGTGGGATAAATCAACAACAAACATTCATTTCCACGATATGAAACCATATCAAAAATTCCTTATTGAAAGATATGGGATTGATGATACTCCTTCTACTGGTCATAGAGAAGTATTTTTTGATATTGAGTGTGAAATTGGGGGTGCTTTGACTGAAGATTATATTGAAAGTGCCCCGATGCCTATTACTTCTATAGCTTGGTGGGATAAAACACCCGATACTTGGCATATCTTAATTCTTGATAAAAAGAACCAACTTAAACATACTAAAGCAAAAAACAAAGAAATTATACCTTGTAGAACAGAAAACGAACTATTAGGTAAATTTATTGAACATATTAGAGATATCGACCCAGATATTTTAATAGGCTATAATTCAGATTATTTTGATATACCTTATTTATACTATAGAATGTGTAATACAATAGGTGAAGAATTTGCTAATCATCTATCTCCTATTGGTAAAGTAAATTGTAAAAAAGGCAACCAATGGTGGTATAAACGTAATCAGTTTGTTGAAATAGTAGGAGTTGAATCACTTGATTATATTCGTTTACATAAAAAATATAGTTGGAAAGATGAACCAAGTTGGAAATTAGATGCTATTGGTGAGAAGTATGTTGGGATGGGTAAGGTTGAATATGAAGGTAATTTGGATCAACTATTTGAAACTGACATTCATAAATTTATTCAGTACAATTTTGTTGATGTTGAAATACTTCAAAAATTAGATGAAAAATTACAATACATTGCTTTAACTAAAAATTTATCACATAAAGGCAAACACAATTATAGTGAAGTTTATGCTAATACTGTATCACAAGATGGTGCCATTTCAGCCTATTTACTTTCCCAAGGAATTATACCACCTAGAAGAGATGAACATCCAATTCATAAGAAAAATTATGCTGGTGGTTATTTATTTTGTCCTAAAGCAGGTTTGTACAAGTATATGTTTGATGAGGATTTAACATCGCTATATCCATCTATAATAATGTCAATTAATATAGGTAAAGAAACTCTCAAGGGTCGTATTATAGATGCAGATGACCGTAACAATAGATTGGCACTTAACGATTTAAAAGAACGTGATCCCGAAGAGGAATTACTTGTTGAAAATAAAAATCGAAAGCAAGCATATGTGCCTGTTAAAAAACTAATCCAAATGATTGAAGAAAACAACTTAGCTATATCAGCTAATGGTGTATTTTTTGAAACAAATAGAGAGTCAGTATTATCTACAATTCTTAAAAAATGGTTTGAAGAACGTGTTATTTATAAAGGACGTATGAAAGCCGCTTATCAAGCTAAAGATAAAGTAAAAGGTGAATATAATTATTTAATGCAGTATACAATGAAAATTTTGCTTAATAGTTTATATGGAGCAACAGCATTAGGTAGTTTTAGATATGGTAATGTAATATTATCAGAAGCTATTACATTATCTGGACAGAGAATCATCCAGGAAAGTGCTTTATGTGCTAACAGGCATATGAATAAAGTAATTAAAAATGAAATAAAATTAAAACTATGACATTAAAAAGACAATCTATTAGAGCGAATCAAACCATATATTTAGGTAGTAGTAAGGAACCCTTATCTAAAGAAGAAATAATTAAATTAAGTGAAGACTGGAATGAAAACCAAACAAAATTCTTTAAAAAAATGCTAAAACAAGGTGGGGAATTTAAAGTTAAAGGTGTTAAATTTAGAGTTGCAGTTACTGAAAGGATTGATATAGACTCAGCAGGAAATCGACCAGTAACAGTACCACCATTACCAGGTGAAAGAACATTTTAAATGAAAATAGAAGTATCAAATGGTGAATTATTAGATAGAATTTCAATTTTAGAAATAAAGAAATTGAACATGCAAGACCCTGAAAACCTGGCTAATGTAGAGCTAGAATTTTTAACATTAAATCCGGGTGTTGTAGATTTATTTACTAAAAATGGTAAAGAAATTAAAGTATTATTTTTGGAGTTGTCAAAAGTAAATCGTATGTTATGGGATCTAGAAAATAGAGTTAGAGATAAAAGCATTACAGATAAGGAATTTAGGAAAGCATCATTGCTGATATTTGAATATAATGAAGTTAGAAATCAATTAAAAAATGATATTAATATTATCTCAGGTTCAAATTTTAAAGATATAAAAGAATATAGATGAAACATATAGAAGATACTCCTTGGTGGATATGTGATAAAGATGATGAGAACTACTGTGCCTATGTTGATACGGATTCAAATTATTTTAATGCTGAACCAATACTAAAACATTTATATCCTGATTTTGAATCATATGATGATAAAGATAAAGATAGTAAGTTAGAACAAATAGCTTTAGCTTATCAAGATATTATAAATGAAGATTATGATAGATTAGCTCGTGAAGCATTTAATGTCACTAAGCATAGACTTGAAATGAAAACTGAGTGTGTTATACGTTCAGCTTATTTTAGAGCAACTAGACGTTATGCACAGTGGATTACTAAACAAGAAGGTATTGAGAAAGAAACACTAGATATTAAAGGTTTAGAGTTTATGAAAGCAAATTTTCCACCTATTCTAGGAGATTTCTTTAATGATATATTACAACAAGTATTGAAAGGTGGAGAAAAACCAAACATATTATCCCAAATTAAAGAATTTAAAAAACAAATATTAGGTGGTAGTATACCCTTAACAAAACTAGGAAACCCAACATCAGTTAAAAAATTAGATAAATACTCAGGTAGGTCAAGAACAGGTGAAATGTTTACTGAAATATTAAAAGGAGCACCAGCACCTGTTAGAGCAGCTATTCGTTATAATGATTTATTAAAATTATGGCAATTAGATAGAAAGCATAATTTAATTACTATGGCTGATAAAGTAAAATGGATTTATTTAAAAGATAACCCCTATAAAATAGATGGTTTAGCATTTTTTGATTATGATATGCCTGATAAAATTAAAGATTTTTTAAATATTTATGCCGATAGACAAAAAGTATTTGATTCAATACTATTAAATAAATTAGAAGGATTTTTTAACGATTTAGAATGGAGTTTAGATTTAAACCCTCATCTGGATGCATTATCTTCCTTTGAGATATAAAATAAATTTCGTATATTGAGTAATATGAGCACATTAAAAGATTATTGGAGAACATCAAAATGGCCTACGATGGAGTTTACAACTTCCATTTCACCTAAGGGTTGCGTTATAAACTGTGCTTATTGTCCCCAAAGGACATTAGAAAAGATTTATCATGCTCATAAAGGACAACCAAAAACATTATCATTAGAAAATTTTATTACTATATGTGATAAAATACCTAAAGAGGTAAGAATTACAATGTCTGGTTTTACTGAACCTTGGTTAAATAAAGAATGTACTAAAATGGTAGAATATGCCCATTATAAAGGACACCCATTATCCGCATTTACAACTGGAGTAGGTATGACTTTAGATGATGTTGAAAGGTTAAAAGATATGCCTTGGGCTATGGGTCCAAATGGTGGTTTTACATTACATTTACCAGATGCAGAAAGAATAGCAGAACATCCACTTACACCAAGATTAAGAAAAGTATTTGAAAGGCTTAAAGAATTAGAAAACGATATTCAAGCATTTTATATTATGTCTATGGGTCCAGTACATGAGTTTTGTAGTGATTTATGGCCTGAAGTTCATATTCCACCTTTCTATAATAGAGCAGGTAATTTAATTGGTGAAGCAACAATGAAACCCGCTTTAGAAAAAATAATGGATAGAGTAAATCATGCACCTGTTAAAGGAGCAAGTACTTGTGCTTGTATTGAACACGTTTATCATCAAGTCTGTTTGCCTAACGGAGATCTTTCCGTATGTTGTCAGGATTATAGTTTAGAAAAAATATTAGGAAATATATTAGAAGAATCTTATGATGATTTAATGCCACCACCACTAACTACATATGATATTTGTAGTAGATGTGAAAATGGTATTAGTCCAAGTAAATTAATTAAAGATAAAAATATAGTTATATGATAAGTAAAAATGTTTTGCAAAGTGTTATATCAAAGTATTATTTAAATGGTTTAAATAACCAAGTTAAATGGAGAATTAAAGATAATACATTAACAATATATGCAGGTGAAAAGGGTAGGGTATGTATGGTTGAATTAAATGATTTTAGTTTAGCTGATGGTGAATTAGGAGTATTTGATACTAACAAATTAAATAAGTTAGTTAATATTATGAATGGAGATTTATTGTTAACTATAGAAAAAATGAAAACAATATCTACTAAGATGCATATTGCTGATTCTAATTTTGATTTAACCTATTCATTGGCTGACCCATTAATTTTACCAAAAACAACATGGTATGAAGACCCAGAGCAATATGAAATTGAATTAAATTTATCTCAAGAAGATGTTGAATATTTAATTAAAGCTAAAAGTGCGTTAGCTGATGTAGATAATATGTTAATTACAACAACATCAGATTTTGACGGTAATAATATATGCGAGTTTATTTTTGGCGATAATACCGGATTTTCTAATAAAATTACATATCAAGCCCAAGGTAAAATATTAAAAGATGATATTAATTTACCATTTAATTCAAGTATTTTTAAAGATATATTAAATGCTAATAAAGATATGGATGGGGCAACATTACAAATATCAATAAAAGGAATGATGAAATTAGTATTTCAATCAGAAAACATTAATAGTTATTATTATATAGCAAGAAACGAATAAATTATGAACATATACGACTCAGACCCGCAATCAGAATACGGACACATTAATTCTGACCAATTTAAAGTTACCTCCCCAGACAAGAAAATTTTTGTTTGTGAAAACTTTTACGATGACCCTTATGCTGTAAGGGATTTTGCCTTAGACCAATGGTATCATGATGATGAAGGTTATCTAGGATACAGAACAAGAAAACAATATTTCTTTGATAATACTAAAGAAAAGTTTGAAAAAGTTTTAGGTATGAAAATTACAGAATGGGAAGGACATACTATGAATGGTAGATTTCAATCAAATAAAGCAGGAACCCCTTTAGTTTATCACTGTGATGAACAAACATGGGCAGCATGTATTTATATGACTCCAAATGCACCTGTAGCAACTGGAACATCATTCTTTCAACATAGAGAAACAAAATTAAGAGGTGGTGAAGAAAACATTCATGAGGCTTTTAATGGTAAAACTTTTGTTGATAGAACACCATATGAAATGGTTGATACAGTTGGAAATGTATTTAACAGATTAGTTATATGGGATGCAAAATTAATCCATTCAGCAACAGATTATTTTGGTTGGGACATTAATTCATCAAGATTATTCCACATATTTTTCTTTGATGCAGAATAATGGGTAGATTTAATAAATTAATAAATGCTTTTGGTAATATGCCTTCTATTTTAGAGGGTATTAAAAATAAGGTATTTACTAAAGAAGATGTTGAAGAAGTAGCAGCTATAAGATGGGGAATCTGTGATTCATGTCAGTATGTAGACCATGTGGGAACACATTGTGTAGTTCCAGGTTCTCAACCTTGTTGTTCAGATTGTGGTTGTATATTGTCTTTAAAAATAAGATCAATGTCGGCTGAGTGTCCTAAGGGAAAATGGTCAGCATTTATGAGTGAAGATGATGAAAAAAAATTAAAGGATAGCTTGGAATAGCGATTTTCCTTTATTATTATATATGTATAATAGAACAAAACATTTAGCTAGGGCACTTGTTATGTTTAAATTAAATTAACCGGAAGCTTCGGCTCCACAAAAACAAATGATATGAGTACATTAGAAATCTTAGAGAGGCACATAAGTCCTTTCGACATCCTATTTAGGAACCACTTCAATGCTGAAGATCAATTCGCACCAGCATTAAATTCAAAACAACCACATCCATTAAATATTTTTTACGATGATAGAGGACTTCATTTTGAAGTTGCCTGTACTGGGCTAACTAAAAAAGACGTCATTCTTGATACTGAAGGAGATATTTTAAAAATCACTTACAAAAAACCAGAAGACAAGGGAAATGACTTCGAAGGGTATATTTATCACGGTTTATCTAAAAAATCTTTTGATTTAAGATATAAGATAGCCCCTAAATTTGATTTATCAATAACTGAAGCCGAAATGGTTGATGGTTTATTGACAATCTTTATCCCATTAGCAGAGGATGCTAAGCCAAAATCTATTAAAATAAAGTAAGAATAATTACAAAAAAACGTGTCCTAGCGATGTTTTTTTCGTATATTTACGTCAAATAAATAGATAACACACATGGCAAGAAAACCAAAATCACTTACAATGATTGAGGACCAGAGTTTGGAACCTTATTTCATTACAAAAGATGAAAACTGTTATACAGTTAACATTAAAATTAAATCCAATGCTAACCATTTTAGGTCGACAGGGAAGAGTAAAACTTATACTAAAGCTCTTACCTTTCATTCTGATTTTGGAACCGCATTAGAAAGGGTAACTAAAGAACAGTTACATAACAAAAAGTCTCATAAATCCTTAAGTGATTTTTTAGGCAATTATAAAACAATTGAATCAAATATTAAAAATTACATTAATGAAAAAGCTTGAAGCATTATTCGACGCGGTTATTGTTAAACCAATCGAAAACGAAGAAACACTTTATGGAAACATAATTGTCCCTGACATGGGAAAAGAAAAAAATGAATTTGGTGAAGTTATAGCAGTAGGTACTGGTAGATTCACAATTAGTGGTAATCATATCCCTATGCAAGTTAAAATTGGAGATTTGGTAGTATTACCAACTCAGGGTTTTACAAAATTACCTTTTGAAGGTGAAGAATATTATGTTGGACCTGAAAACCAAATTTTAGCTAAAGTTCAACATACTGTTGAAGGAGCATTAGCAGAAACAGAATTAACAGATGAAGATAAAGAAAACTTAACAGACATTTAAAATATGGAAACACAAATTAAATATAGTAGAGATGCAAGAACAGGTCTTGTAAAGGGTATTAATAAATTAGCAGATGCAGTGGTATCAACTTTAGGACCTAATGGTAGAAATGTTGTTATCTTTAAAGGAGTAGGAGCACCACCACAATCAACAAAAGATGGTGTTACTGTAGCAAAATCAGTTATATTAAATGATCCAAGTGAAGAACTAGGAGTTACTTTAATTAAACAGGCAGCAGTAAAAACAGCAGATAAAGCTGGTGATGGAACTACTACTTCGACATTACTAGCTAGAGATATGGTAGTAAATGGGTTAGATGCTTTAAATAATAATGAAAACGCTGTTCAAATTAAAAGGGATATTGATAAAACAGTCCAATCCGTTATTAAAAACCTAAAAAAGAACATATCAGAAGATATATCAGAAGAAGGCCAATTAGAACAAATTGCTACCGTGTCATCAAACAATGATCCAGAAACTGGAAAATTAATTTCACAAGCAATAGGTAAAGTAGGATTAGAAGGTGTAGTACACATTGAAGAATCTAAAACTGGAGATACTTATCTTGAAACAGTAGAAGGTATGCAATTTGATAGAGGATTTAAATCACCATACTTTGTAACCGATAATAACACAATGCAGTGTGTTTTAGATAATCCTGCTGTATTAGTTATGGATCACAAATTAAATTCAGTTAAAGAATTATTACCTATTTTAGAAGCAGTATCATCACAAGGAAAATCATTGTTGATTATTGCTGAAGATATTGATAATGAAGCATTAGCTACTTTAATTGTTAATAAAATGAGAGGTACAATTAATGTATGTGCTGTTAAAGCACCTGAATTTGGTGATAGACGTAAATTAGTTTTAGAGGATATTGCAATCACTACTGGTGGTAAAGTATTTGATAAACAAAAAGGAATGAAACTAGACAAATTCAGCTGGGATTGGTTTGGTGAAGCAAGAACAGCAACAGTAACTAAAGAACAAACAACAATAGTAGATGGAAAAGGAGGAGCAGAAGCAATTGAAGCACGTGTTGAAGAACTACAATCGCAAATCGAGAAAGCCCAAACCCCGTACGAAACAGAACAATTACAAGGAAGATTGGCAAAATTCGTCGGAGGAGTAGCAATTATTCATGTTGGTGGGTACACTGAAACAGAAATGTTAGAAAAGAAAGATAGAGTTGACGATGCATTACATGCAACAAAAGCAGCTATTGAAGAAGGTGTAGTACCTGGAGGTGGAGCAGCATTATTATATGCTTCATCAGGATTATCAGCTGAATCAACAGGTGCAAGAATTGTATTAGAAGCTTGTGCTAAACCATTTAACCAAATTTTAATTAATGCTGGTTACAATGAAGTTGATGGTAGAATATTAGCAGACAAATTAGTAAATTCAGGTGATGGTCATTGGGCAGGATATGATATCAAGAATGAAAAAGTTGTTGATATGAAAGATGCAGGTATTATTGATCCAACTAAGGTTACTAGATTAGCACTGGAAAATGCGGCATCAGTTGCAGGAACAGTATTATTAACTGAATGTACAATTACTCAAGACAAAGAAAGTATTGAGGAAAAAATGAGAATTTTACAAGATGCAACAACAGGAAACTTAGGTGCTAACCAAGGCAGACCAGTTGGACAATTTTAAAAAGGTTCGTATATTATAGATATGAGTAAAATACAAATAAAAGAAGAAAACATTTTAATTGCCAGGCGAGTACCGCCTGGTGATAAATGGAGATTAGTTGCAAATGAACCAGAAGGTCCAGTACATAAAACACTAACGGATACACTAGAAGCATATATGGTTAGAACTGGATTTAAAGGTGAATATAGATTAGCACCATTAAGTAGTGAATTATATGCCATTTCAACTAAGCAAATTGAATTAGAGGAACCTAAACAAAAGACATATTCAATATATGGAGAATACTAATAATTTATTAAACGAAAAGTATAGACCAACCGAATTAAAAGATTATGTTGGTAATGGTAGTTTAAAATCTACTATAGCAGGACAACTATATAATAATGATATACAAAATTATTTGTTCTATGGTCCTGCTGGTACAGGCAAAACTACATTAGCTAAATTAATTGTTAATAAACTTGATTGTGATCACCTTTATATTAATGCCTCGGATGAGAGGGGTATTGAAACCATTCGTGAGAAAGTATCAGGATTTGCAAGCGTCGTTTCTTTTAAACCACTTAAAGTAGTCATTTTAGACGAAGCTGATTTTCTTACTATTCAAGCACAGGCTTCTCTTCGTAACATTATTGAAACATTTTCACGTACAACAAGATTTATTTTAACTTGTAATTATATTGAACGTGTTATTGACCCTTTACAATCAAGGTGTCAAACTATTAAAGTTGTCCCTCCAACTAAAAAAGAGGTTGCAGTACATATAGCTAGTATTTGTGATAGTGAAGGCATAAGTTATGAACCAACTGCCATTGGTAAAATTGTAAATAAGTTCTATCCGGACTTACGTAAAATGCTAAACACTGTGCAAGCAAGTAATATTGAGAACAAATTAACACTAGATGATTCTCTACTTGTAAGTACTAGTTATTTGTCTGCTATATTAGATGAATTAAAAAAAGACAAACCAAAATTTAATACTATTAGACAAATTATCGCTGATTCAAATATTGATGATTTTGAAGAAGTATTTAGGTTTTTATATGATAAAGCTGATAAATATCTTCCTGGTAAAGCAGGTACAGCTGCTTTTCTAATTAATGAGCACCAATATAAAGCTAATTTTAGAATAGATAAAGAGATAAACATAATGAGTTTAATTAATAATTTAATAAATAATAAATAAAAATGGAACAACCAAAACAACCAAACATTGACCTGAATTCAACTGAAGGTATTAAAAATTCAAACGGAGGAAGTATTTTCCAATCAGGAGTAATTTTAAGAAAAATTTCTAAATTTGTAGCAGGAACGGATAACGATGCAATTATGCCTATTCCAGTATTTTTTGACCCAACTAATAATAAAATTTTAGGTGAGGGTATACCTGTAGAATTAAGAGAAGAATTAAAAGATGAATTAGCATAATGAAAGGTATATTTGATTGGCTTAAACAAATAAATACAATCAAATCTAACCCAGACACCTTTTCTGATAAAGATTGGGAAGTTTGGAACAGCTATATGGTTCATAGGTTTTTGTCTATGAATAAAGATTACCTAGAATTAGTTAATGAGACACAAAAAATAATGCCTCAAAATAAAAAGGAAATATATTCAATTTATAGAGAATATATCCCAAAAAATAATAGCTGGAATAAGTATATTAAGTCAAAGGTTAAAAAAGTAAATCCTGAATTACTTACATACTTAAGTGAATATTGGGAGTGTTCAAAAACAGAAGCAAAAGAATATATAACTTTGTTGGATACCACAGAAATCCGTCATATATTGGAGACATCAGGGTTTGAAAAAAAAGAAATAACTAAAATTTTAAAATGAACAAATTAATAGATATGTTACGTACGTCTGCAATGGCAGACAAAGCAAAAGCACTGTTATCACTTGAATTATTAGGTGATAGAGCAGTTGGTATTGGTGATCACACAACAGGAGATTTTTATAAAAATGCTGAAGAAGCATTAGCTATGTTAGTTGATGCTGATGATAGATTAGCAGCAATCGATAAATATTTTTCCTTAGAGCAACAGATCAATGGGTGATACAGTTAAAAAATACATGGAAAGCTTAGAAAGCAAAATCAACAGCGGAGGTCATTTTAGTTCCAATGCTATTCAATTAGAAAAAGTTATGAGTGATAGAGAAATTATGGACGCCAAATCAACAAATAGTAAATTAGCAATTAAGGTATTTGAAAAAGAATACCCAGAATTATCTAAAGAATTTAAACAAATTCAAAAAGAAATGTATGAAATGTTTGCCCGTAAACATATGGATTATGGTTTAAATAATATTGCTTTAGGCGGGGATATCGTTAATAACAGCGATGACAAACAATTTTCACTAACTGGGCTATGTATTAGATTAACTGACAAAATATCACGTTTAAAAAACCTATTAATTAATGGTAAATCATTTGTTGAAGGTGAAGGTATACAAGATACATTTATAGATATTGCCAATTATGGAATAATCGGTCTTTTGGTAGGTCGAGATAAATGGAAAAAATAGTTTGGCTAAAAAAGTTCCAAGTATAGTAAAGGAGATTAGAAATAATCCTCCATCACCTATAAATTTTGCATTTCAAAAGAATATTTCTTATTCTCAAATGTCAATATTTAGAGGATGTCCTCATAGGTGGAAATTACAATATAAAGATAAAATTAAACGTTTTACATCTTCAATCCATACTGTATTTGGAACAGCTATACATGAAGTAATGCAACACTATCTTGATACAGCTTATGAAAAATCATTTGCTGCAGCTGATAGAGAAATTGATATCGAAGAATACTTTAAAGAAACCTTCGTAAATGAGTACCAGTCCCAATATAAAAAGAATAACAATGAACACTTCTCAGATGCTTCTGAAATGCGAGAATTTTTTGAAGATGGGTTAGGTATATTAAATTGGTTTAAGAAAAAACGTAGTGGATACTTTAGTAAAAAAAATACATGGCTAGTTGGATGTGAGGTACCTGTTATTTTAGCCCCAAATAAAATGTATAATAATATTATATACATGGGTTATTTAGATGTAGTAACATACAATGAAGTCACAGACACATTTAAAATAATCGACATAAAAACCAGTACTAAAGGTTGGAATGATTATAGTAAAAAAGATGAAAATAAACAATTTCAGTTATTATTATATAAACAATTCTTTTCAGAACAATATAATATACCTTTAGATAAAATTGAAATTGAATTTTTTATAGTTAAAAGAAAAGTATTAGATTGGGATGATGAAAATTTAATGTCACCTTACCAATCATATAGAGTTCAAACTTTTACTCCTCCTAGCGGAAAAATAAAGTTAAATAGAGCAAAAACTGCAATGGGTAGTTTTATAAATGAATGTTTTAATTCCAATGGTGAAATAAAAGAAACAATATTTCCTAAAACACCATCCAAATGGACCTGTACATTTTGTCCTTTTAAAGAAGATAAAGAATTGTGTGGAGCGGGATTAGACTTTATGTAGATTCATATATAGTATAATATGTATAGACAAATATAATATGTTATTAAAATAAAAATTATGGCAAATCCAAAAAAGATGACACTAACGAGTGTTAAAGTTCAAAGTGAATTATTTAATGATTTTAAAGTAGAATGTGTAAGACGAAAGTTTTCATTTCAAAAACTTGCTGACCGTAGCTTGTTTTTATATCTTACCAACGAAGATTTTAGAAAACAAATTACAAATCAAACAAATATTGAACTATAAATTAAATGAAAATGAATAAAAGTTTTGAGTATCTTCCTAAAGATAAAAGGAAGAAAATCGTAGTTGTATGTGATGATATTAGAGTACACTCAGGTATAGCAACAGTTGCAAAAGAAATAGTATTACATACTGCCCACCATTTTAATTGGGTTAATATTGGAGGTGCTATGAAGCATCCTGATAAAGGTAAGAAATTTGATATTTCGGCTGATGTTAATAAAATGAGAGGTATAGATGATGCTTCTTCAATAATTTATTGTGTTGATGGGTATGGTACGGAAGATGAAATATTAAATATATTAGCAGCTGAGAAACCAGATGCTTTATTATTAATAACCGACCCTAGATACTTTATGCACATATTTAATATGGAAGACCATATTAGAAAACATTGTCCTATAGCTTATCTAAATATTTGGGACGATTATCCAGCACCAAGATATAATCAAGCATTTTATGAATCATGTGATTTGTTAATGGGTATATCTAAACAAACAGTTAATATTAATAAGTTAGTATTAGAAGATGTTGATAATAGTAAAAGAGTATTTAAATATGTTCCCCACGGTTTAAATCATGAGGGAGATGATTCATATCATCCTATTTCTGATGATGATAAAGAAATGAATGAATTTAGAAAAGGATTATTTAAAAATCAAGAAGTAGATTTTGTATTATTCTTTAACTCAAGGAATATTAGACGTAAGCAAATACCAGATACAATGTTAGCATTTAGAACATTTTTAGATGGGTTACCTGAAGAAAAAGCACAAAAATGTAGATTTGTATTACACACAGAAATCTCAACTAATCATGGGACTGATTTATTAAAAGTAGCTGAGTTTTTATTTGGTGAAAATTATCCAAACGCTATTGTATTTTCAACAGCAAAACTACCAAGAAAATCACTAAACTTCTTATATAATATAGCTGATGCCCAAATTTTATTAACATCAAATGAAGGTTGGGGTTTAACTATTACTGAAGCAATGTTAGCTGGAACACCATTTATTGCTAATGTAACAGGTGGTATGCAGGACCAAATGAGATTTGTAGATGAAAATGGAGAATGGTTTACACCAAGCCCTGAAATACCATCTAATCACAGAGGTACTTATAAAGAACATGGAGAATGGGTACTACCAGTTTACCCAACTAGTAGATCAATTCAAGGATCGCCTCCAACACCTTATATTTTTGATGATAGATGTAGATGGGAAGACGCATCAGAGAAAATAGTAGAGTTATATGGTTTGTCTCGTGAAGAACGTAAAGCTAAAGGATTAAAAGGTAGAGAATGGTGTCTGAGTGAAGAAGCAGGATTTACAGCTAAATACCAAGCTCAAAGAGTAATGGAAGCATTTACTGAACTTTGGGATGTTTGGGAACCAAGAAAAGCATTTGAAATTCATAATGCAACAGAATATAAAGGTAAATTTTTAAATCATAAATTAATATATTAATGAATAAACCAAGTTTTGTAATAAGTTGCCCATATGACACTTATAGTGGTTATGGAGCTAGAGCTAGAGATATTGTTAAATCAATTATTGAACTAGATAAATATGATGTTAGACTATTATCACAAAAGTGGGGTAATACACCTCTAGATTTTTGTTCTGAAAATGAAGAATGGTCTTTCCTAAATAAATTAAGAATACCAGGGATTCAAAATGGTCAAAAACCAGATGTTTGGATGCAAATTACCATCCCAACAGAATTTGCACCTGTAGGTAAATTTAATATTGGCTGTACAGCCGGTATTGAAAGTACAGGTTGTGCTGCTCCTTGGATTGAAGGTTTAAATAGAATGGATATTAATTTTGTATCGTCAAACCACAGTAAAAAAGTGTTTGAGGAAATTAAATTTGAAAAACGAAATAAACAAACAAATGTAGTTGAAGGTGTAGTCAAATTACAAAAGCCAATTGAAGTCATATTCGAAGGATTTAATGAAGATACTTACAAATATTTAAAACCAAGTGAAATATCATTAGATTTAAGTTCCATAAAAGAACAATTTAATTTCTTATTTGTAGGACATTGGATGCAGGGTGCTTTAGGACATGATAGAAAAAATGTGGGTGCTATGATTAAGTATTTTTATGATACTTTTAATAATAAAAAACAACAACCGGGTTTAATATTAAAAACATCAATGGGTAGAAATAGTTATCTAAGTAGAGAACAAATTTTAGATAAAATATTACAAATTAAAAAAACATATCCTACTAATACTAGCTTCCCTAACGTTTATGTTTTAAATGGTTCTTTAAGTGATAAAGAAATGAATGAATTATATAATCACCCAAAAGTTAAAGCAATGGTTAGTATAACTAAAGGTGAAGGGTTTGGTAGACCATTATTAGAATTTTGTTTATCAAAGAAACCATTAATAGTGTCCAGTTGGTCAGGTCATGTAGATTTTTGCCAACCCGAAAATGTAGCAATGTTAGGTGGTAATTTAGAAAATGTACATGAATCAGCTGCTAATCAATGGCTATTAAAAGAAACTAAATGGTTTCAAGTTGACCCAGGCCAAATAAAAACAGCATATAAAGATGTATTTAATAAATATAAACAATATGCAGTTAAAGGCAAAAAACAAGGTTTTTATATTAAAGAAAACTTTAATTGGAATAAAATGAAAGAATTAGTAGGTAACGTTTTAGATAAAAACATACCTGATTTTCCAAAGCAAGTTGAACTAAAAATGCCAGTTGGCAATTTACCTAAATTAAAATAATATGCAATACGATGAGATAATAAATTGTCCTAAATCTGGGGGTGATTTATGTTATAAAATAGAAGTAAACCAAGATATTACTAATTATTTTAGTATGTCATGTGGTTTTTGGACTAATTCTTTAATGAAAGGGGATAGTGATTTTTATAAAGAACAATTAATTACTTTACCTGAATTATATAAAGATTTAGCTTGGATAGATTTAGATACAGAATTAATATGGATCCCAAATCATATTAACATAGCAGAAAGTGGAATGGTATTCGCTTATGGAAAAACAACAGAAGATTGGAAATGGGCAGCAGTTAAATCTAAAAAACTAGACAAACCAGAAGAAACTAAAGATGGGAAAGTAATAGAATATAAACCAGATATGAAAAGCATGAAGTTATTTACAGAACGTGATTACATGGATGCTCTTTCGTATATTGGGATATTACCAGAATAGATATGAAGATAAGTTATGCAATAACAGTTTGTAATGAAATAGAGGAAATAACTCGTTTATTAAATTTTCTTATAAAAGCTAAACGTAAAGAAGATGAAATTGTTGTTTTATTTGATAAGAAAAATGGTACACCTGAAGTATGGCAACGTGTTAGTGAATTAAAAGGAGACCCATGTTGTACTTACTACTCCAAAACCTTTAAACATCATTTTGCTGATTGGAAAAACCAATTAACTGAATTATGTGCTGGAGATTATATTTTCCAAATTGATGCAGATGAAATACCACATGATATATTAATTGAAAGTTTACCTGCTATACTTGAGGAAAATCCTGATAATGAAGTTTATTTAGTACCTAGAGTTAATACAGTATCTGGTTTAACTCAAGAACATATTAGTAAGTGGAGATGGAATGTTGATGCTGAAGATAGAGTTAATTGGCCTGATTATCAATGGCGTATTTGGAAAAATAAACCTGAAATTAAATGGAAAAATAAAGTACATGAAGTATTAGAAGGATACAAAAACTATTCACTAATACCAGCTATGCCTGAGTATGCTTTATATCATCCAAAAACAATACAACGACAAATTAAACAAAACGATTATTACGATACATTATGATTAGTATTATAATCCCAACATATAGAAACCCAGAATATCTAGACATATGTTTAGAATCAGCTACTCAATATCAAAGGTATGAAAATGAAATTATTGTTGCTGTAGATGGTTTTATAGAAGAAAGTCAACATATTTTAGATAAATATAAAGACCAAATTAAAGTGCTGGATTTAGGAGTAAATCAAGGAATGCAACAAGCACTTAATCTAGCAGTAATGAATGCCAGCAATGAAATAATATTCATCGTTAATGATGATAATGTATTTTGTGCTGATTATGATATGGTTATTAAAGAAAATATCAATGAAAGAAGTGTATTAACATTAAATCAAATTGAACCAACTGGACCAGGTATTTTTAACTTCCCAGTAAAGGATTTTGGACGTAATCCTAAAGAATTTGATTTACAAGCATTTATATCATATGAACGTTCTATAAAAACAAAACAACTAACGATTGATGGCGGTATATTCCCTTTTGCAATGTATAAGAAAGACTATATGATAGTGGGAGGATTTGACGTTATGTATCAATCTCCTTTTATATGTGACTGGGATTTCTTCTTAAAATTAGATTTAAACGGTATTGGCTTTACTAGAACACACGAAGCGCACTTATACCATTTTGGTAGCACAGCTACAAAGAATGGGAAACAAGGTGAAATGTTTAAAGCAACTGAAGGACCTGCAGCTCAGTTATTTATGTATAAATGGGGAATTGCCCCTCAATTATTTAATAACTTATCTCATAACCCTAAAAACGGTGAGACTATAAAAGGAATAAAATATGAATAAAAAAGTAAAACAATTAACGAAGCCACAGTTTGAAAAATTTCATAAAGGACTAAAAGGCTATACTGGTAAAGGTGAATTACAAAGAGAAGATTATCTTACAATTAAAAAAATTATTAAAAAAACAAAACCAAAATCAATATTAGAATTTGGATTTAAAATTGGTAGTAGTGCAGCTATGTGGGCTGCTGCTTCACCTACATCAACTATTGTTAGTATTGATATTACTACTAATGAGATTACTAATGAAAACTCAAATAAAATACTTGCTATAATGCAGGGTGGTTTTTTTAAATTGCATGAAACTGATATACATGATTTAAATGCTCAATATTATCAAAGCGATTTAGTATTTGTAGATGGTGATCCATATAAAATTGAATTTGAAGTTGAAATAGCTAAAAAATTAAATCCTAAATACATTGTATTAAATAATTGGTTTCATTCTAGACATAGAGAAGAAGTACAAACAGCATCCCAACATTTTGGGTTTAAATTAATAGAAGCTTTTACTACTGAGTGTGGTTTAGCTTTATTATCTAATAATGATTATATAGAAAATGATTAATATAGTACAATTTGGAGCAAATAGTGGTAATGATCATGTAACTAAATTAATTAATGAAAAAATAATCCCAAGTGGTAAAGAATTTCATTTATATTTAGTTGAACCTATAACACAGTGTATAGAAGAATTAATACAGTGTTATAAGCATGTAAAGAATGTTACATTAGAAGCATCAGCTGTAATTCCAACTCCAAATCTTGTAGATGAAAATGGTAGAGTTAATGTATATTATGGTAAAGGTACTAATTATGCTGTTAGCTCAGTATACAAAGAGCATGTAGAAAAAACCTCAACAGTTGAAAATGAAAAAGGTAGTATAGAAAAATCACAAGTTGAAAAGATAAGGGTTAAAGGTTATACTCCAACTCAACTTTTTGAAAAATGGGGTATAAAAACTATAGATTATTTATTTATAGATATAGAAGGACTTGATAATGAAATAGTACAAGGTATTAAACATAGAAGTGTTGATATTAATTTTATATGTTGGGAACATAGTCACCATTATGGAGGTGGGACGGTTTTAAGGTCATATGAAAACTTATGGGAGTGGAAATATGCAATTGAAAGAACAGGAAATGAATCATACGCTTACAAAAGAACAAAAAATGAGAGTTATATATCGGATATCAGACAGTGGTTACAATAAAGTAAAACCTGATTATATTAATAATGAGGCATGTTTAGCTAATGCTATTGATAAATTTCCAAAAGCATATTGGGATATAATTGCTGATAATGTTTCTAGTGAAACTGATGATATGATTCAAAAATATGTTCCTAAAAGTTCAATATATTATGTAGATGTAGGACATGGAGCTGGTACATTTAATATAGCTTTAGATGGAGCATTAAAATGTGATGATGATGAAATAGTATATTTCCTAGAAAATGATTATTTACACCGACCAGGTTCAGATACAATTTTAGAAGAAGGATTTACATTGGGTGCTTCATTTGTTTCATTATATGATCATCCAGATAAATACTTATCACCAGATAAAGGCGGTAATCCATATTGTGAAGGAGGTGCAGAAGATACTAGGGTATACAAAACGGATTCCGTACATTGGAAAATAACAAATAGTACAACAATGACATTTGCAGCTAAGGTTAGTACATTAAAAGAAAACGAACATACACTTAGAAATTGGACTTCAGGTTCACACCCAAATGATTTTCAAATGTTTTTAGAATTAAGAGATCAAAAACAACTATTAATAACACCGATACCAGGTTATGCTACTCATGGGGAGACAGCTTGGTTATCACCTTTAACAGATTGGAGTAAAATATGAACAAAAAAGTATTAATAACAGGAGTAGCAGGTTTACTAGGTAGTAGATTAGCTGATTGGATAATAGAAAACAAACCAGAATATACAGTAGTAGGTATTGATGATTTAAGTGGTGGTTTTGAAGAAAATATTAACCCAAAAGTAGATTTTTGGCAAATGGATTTAGTTAACCACCCAATTGAAAATTGTTTTGAAGTAAATAAATTTGACTATGTTTTCCATTTTGCTGCTTATGCTGCCGAAGGTTTATCGCCTTTTATACGTGGATACAACTATGATAACAACTTAAAAGCTACAGCCCGCATAGTTAATAATTGCATAAAACACGACGTTAAAAGATTGGTATTTACGTCTACATTAGCTGTGTATGGTCATGGAAGTGGTGGTATTTTTGATGAAGACCAACAACAAGCACCAATAGATCCTTATGGGGTTGCAAAATATGCTTGTGAGATGGATATTCAAATTGCTAACGAACAACATGGATTAGATTATTGTATAATTAGACCACATAATGTCTATGGTATTAAACAAAATATTTGGGACAAATATAGAAACGTATTAGGTATTTGGATGTTTCAACATTTAAATGATATGGATATGACTATATTTGGAGATGGTAAACAAACTAGAGCATTTAGTTATATAGATGATATACTAGAACCACTTTGGAACTCAGCAGTAAGAAAAGAAGCATCAAAAGAAATTATTAACTTAGGAGGCATATCTGAACATTCGATTATGCATTCAGCTCAAATATTACAGAGTGTAATTGGAGGTGGAGATGTTGTATTTCAAGAAGCAAGACATGAAGTTAAACATTCAATCCCAACATTTCAAAAATCAATTGATATATTAGGTTTTGAACATAAAACATCATTAAAAGCAGGTCTAACAGAAATGTGGGAATGGGCTAAAAAACAACCTATGAGAGAACGTTTTGTATGGCCTAATTATGAGTTAGAAAAAGGTATTTATTCATTTTGGAAAAATTAGTAGTATGAGTATAGGAATTATAGGTCAAGGATTTGTTGGTAATGCTATTTATCAAAAATTTAAAAATTATTACAATGTTAAAACATATGATATTAAAGGTATAATTCATTGTAATAGTTCAGAAGCAGAAACATTAGATAACGAAATTGTATTTATATGCTTACCAACACCAATGAATAAAGATGGTAGTTGCCATACAGGTATAGTTCAGGCAGCTATTGAACGTGTAGTTAAATTTGGTACAGCTAAAACCGTAGTTATTAAATCAACTGTTACACCAGGTACATGCGCTAAATGGAATAAAAAATATAATATAGATGTTGTATTTAATCCTGAATTTTTAACAGAAGCTAATGCGGTATCAGATTTTGAAAATCAAACACGAATTATTTTAGGCGGTCCTAGAACATCAACTACTAAATTAAAACAAATATTCTCAAAAGCATTCCCAAAAGCAACTATAGTTAAAACCGATTCAACATATGCTGAAATGGTTAAGTATGTTACTAATAGCTTCCTGGCAACTAAAGTATCATTTGCAAATGAAATGTATGAAATATGTAAAGGGTTAGATGTTGATTATGATAAGGTAATTGAATATGCTTGTTATGATGAACGTTTAGGCAAATCACATTGGAACGTACCAGGACCAGATGGTGATTTAGGATATGGTGGGCATTGTTTTCCAAAAGATGTTAAAGCTTTAATTGAAGTAGCTAATAATATTGATATTTTCCCATTAATGTTAATTGCAACTGATGAAAAAAATGAGCAAACACGAAAAAATAAAGATTGGAAAGATATGAAAGGTCGAGCAATTCTTTAAAGACTCCCGCGCAAATATTTGGTTACCCGGAGGAGGGGTCGTATATTTACAGGGTAAATAAGAATAATAATTAAAAACAATAAAGGTTATGTCAAATTTAGAAAATCAATTAGATTTATTTCAAGGAGTATTA
>Ga0206125_10001955_pt1 | contig 22696 bp, 14 predicted proteins | sample Helgoland_Spring_4_FD_148598 | JGI IMG/M metagenome (GOLD analysis project Ga0206125, IMG submission 148598) | Pelagic subsurface seawater microbial communities from Kabeltonne, Helgoland, North Sea - Helgoland_Spring_Bloom_20160331_1 | ecosystem: Environmental > Aquatic > Marine > Epipelagic ... | reverse complement strand
CGCAAAAAGAAAATTGCGTTTAAAGAAGAAGTTGCAAAAGCAAAAGGCTTTTTGGAAAATACCAAGAGTAAATATTACGACGAAATCAAGTTGAGACCCGGCGTTACTCAGGAACAACAAAAAGCAATGGAGTTTTTCAACCGATATCAAGAAGATCAGAAGATAGCTGAGCAACAGCATTCGGACTTTAAATCAAAAACAAATGATTACTTTACTAATGAATTCAAAGGTTTTGACTTCAATGTAGGTGAAAAGAAGTTTAGATATGGTTTACAAGATCCTAATAAAGTTGCAGAGAACCAATCAAGTATTAACAATTTCGTAGGAAAGTTTCTTGACGAAAGCGGTAATATAAAAGACACGAAAGGTTATCACAAAGCTATTTACATTGCTTCAAATGCTGACAAGATTATTAATCATTTTTACGAACAAGGAAGAACAGACGCTACTAAAGAAATAGTTAACAAGTCTAAAAATCCTAGCACAGAGCCAAGGCAAACTGGCTCAGGTGAATTCGTAAACGGAATAAAAGTTAAGTCAATAACAGGCCCTGATTCTTCTAAACTTAGAATTAAAACAAAAAAATTTAACTAAAAAAAATTAAAATTATGGCAAATGTAAGCCCGGTGTTTGGAAGTTTAATCCCAACGCCAAAAAAACAAGCCTTAGAAGGCAATTATTTAAACTTTACTGATGGAACGAGTGACTTCGCACAACAGTACTTACCAGAAATCTATGAAGCTGAAGTAGAGCGTTATGGAAATAGAACCTTAGGTGGTTTCTTAAGAATGGTAGGAGCTGAAATGCCAATGACTTCTGACCAAGTAGTATGGTCTGAACAAAATAGATTACACATTTCTTACGAGAATGTAATAGCAACTGTAGCTGGAGTCAGTCCTGCAAAAGTGTCTACTTTAACTATACCTGTAGGAACTGGTATTGAGAACGTTGTATCTCCTGGTTCTACAATTGTAGTGATGAATCCAGCAAATGGAGCAGAATTAAACTGTTACGTTGTTGCTTCTGGAGCTACCCCTGGTAGTGCTTTAGGCGCTGGTGTATTAACTGTTGCTCCTTATACTCAAGAAGCATTAGATCAAAACGTAGGAAGCGATGTTGATTTAGTAACCGGTGGACCAAACCTTAAAATCTTTGTATATGGATCTGAGTATGGAAAAGGAACTGGAGATGCTAACAGAATTTCTGTAACACCTTCTTTCACTCAATACTCTAACTCTCCTATTATCATTAAAGATAAGTATGCAATCAATGGATCTGACACTGCTCAGATTGGATGGGTTGAAGTAGCTACTGAGTCTGGTCAAGGAGGTTTCTTATGGTACTTAAAAGCTGAATCTGAAACAAGATTACGTTTTGAAGATTACTTAGAAATGTCTATGGTAGAAGGTGAATTAAAATCTGGAAGTTCAACTACAACTGCTAGAGGTACTGAAGGTCTTTTCGCTGCTGTTAAAAGCCGTGGAAATGTATTAGTAGACTTTACTGCAACAACTGGTTTAACTCAGTTTGATTCAATTCTTAAAAACTTAGATACTCAAGGAGCAATCGAAGAAAACATGTTATTCTTAAACAGAGAAACTTCTCTAGATTTTGACGATATGTTAGCTGGTGTAGGGCAAACGGCTGGAGCTGGTGCTTACTACGGTGGTGGTAGTTCTTTTGGTGTATTTGAAAATTCTGAAGAAATGGCATTAAACTTAGGTTTTTCTGGATTCAGAAGAGGTTCTTATGACTTCTACAAAACTGACTGGAAATACTTAAACGACGCTTCTACTCGTGGAGGTGTTGCTGATTCTGGAATCGAAGGAGTATTAGTACCTGCTGGAACTTCTACAGTTTACGATCAAATATTAGGAACTAACATCAGAAGACCTTTCTTACACGTAAGATATAGAGCTTCTCAAGCTGATGATAGAAGAATGAAAAACTGGATCACTGGATCTGTAGGTGGCGCAGCTACTTCTGATTTAGATGCTATGGAAGTTCACTTCTTATCTGAAAGATGTTTAGTGACTCAAGCGGCTAACAACTTTGTGTTATTCACAGACTAGTACCGATTAAATTAATGTAGTAGTTACCCTTGTTGAACTGACAAGGGTAATTATTACTCTTATTAAAAATTTTATTATATTATATTATGGCAGCAAATGCAAAAAAACCTACAGCTAAAAAGCCTGTAGCAAATAAAGAAGTAATACAAGAGCAAGAAGTAATGACTGCTCCAAATAAACAAGAACCAGCTAAACCAAGTTGGGAAATAAAAGATAGAATGTATATAGTTATAGGTCAAGCACCATTAACATTAACAATTTCATCAAAACACACATCAAGACACCCTTTATTATATTTTGATAAAGAAAAAGGTCTTCAAAGAGAACTTAGATACGCAACAAATCAAAATTCTCCTTTCATAGATGAGCAGAACGGTCAAGCAACATTAGGACATATAATGTTTAAAGACGGTGCTTTATATGTTAAAAAAGAACAACAAAATTTACAAAAATTACTATCTTTGTATCATCCTTTATTAGGCAATAAATACTACGAACACAATCCGGTAGCTATAGCTGAAGATGAATTAGAAGATTTAGAAGTTCAAATAGATGCAATGATGGCAGCTAGAACAATGGATGTTGACGACGCTGAAGCTATACTTCGTGTTGAATTAGGGTCTAAAGTTTCGAGCATGACAACTAAAGAATTAAAGAGAGATCTTTTATTATTTGCAAAGAGAAATCCAGATTTATTTATGGAGTTAGCAAATGATGATAATGTACAATTAAGGAATATAGCTATAAAAGCTTCTGAAATGGGTATTATCAAGTTATCACAAGATCAAAGAACATTTACTTGGGGATCAAACGGTAGAAAATTAATGACTGTACCTTTTGATGAAAACCCATACTCTGCAATGGCAGCTTACTTTAAAACCGACGAGGGTGTAGAAGTTTATAGGTCAGTAGAGAAAAACTTAGAATAACATGTAATATTAATATTAGCTGGTCACCTTGGGTGGCTGGCTGGTATTATAATAAAAAAATAAATAATGGCTATAAATGTAGATTTAGTTTATAAAACTGTCTTATTAATACTTAACCAACAACAAAGAGGTTATATAACCCCAGACGAGTTTAATAAAGTAGGTAATCAAGTTCAGCAAGGTATATTTGAAAAATATATGAGCGACTTGAATCAACAGCTGCGTATACCTGAAAATGATAACGAGTATGCAAACAGAGTTAAAAACCTAGAAGAAAAAATAGATATATTTAAAACTATAGCCACACCTACATTTTCAACAGATCACTTCACAACTGCTTCATTGCCAAACTTTTATAGGCTAGGTACCGTTATATACAACGATACTATTGAAGCTCAAATGGTAGAAAGAAACGAATGGTACAAAATAAAGAGAGCACCATTACTTGCGCCAACTAAAAAACAACCTGTATTTTTATACGAAGACACTAAGATAAGTGTATATCCAACAAGTATAACATCTGATATTCAAGTATCTTACTTGAAACAACCTGCAATGATAAATTGGGGATATTCAGTTGGTAGCTTAGGACAATATATTTATGATGCTAGCTCTTCAGTAAACTTTGAATTACATCCATCTGAACAAGTTGATGTTGTTACAGGTATATTATTATACTCAGGAGTCATAATACAAGACCCTACCATCATACAAGTAGCGGCGCAAAAAATACAACAAGAAGACATAAACGAAAAATCTTAATAATACATGGGCTTAATTACAGAAAATAATCAGCAATACTACGCAGGTGTACAAAAGTTTTTATCTGCAGCCGGTACTGGGCAAGCCTTTACAACTACTTTTGATACAGATTTAATACTTGGTAGTTATGATCCTCTTCAACCAAACTACGCTTTAAACAACTTTAAGTTATACACCGCTAATGCTGGTGTTTTAACATATACAGAATACACGTCAGCATATACAGTTAGTGGTAACACAATTACATTTACAGGTAATTTAGCAGCTAACACAAGTATAGTTGTTCAATTAAAAATATTAAGTGGTGGTGAATACGGAAACAGAGACGCTTATGGTAACACTGTTGAAGAAAACTACGGAAGTTATAGTTATATATCATTAGAAGATGTAATAAACAATTTTCAAATAGCTTATGTTGGAACAGGTAAATTAATACCTAGCTGTAAAAGAACAGATATTATATTTCACGCGAAACGTGGAATGCAAGAGTTTAGCTATGATACGTTAAAAAGTATCAAGTCACAGGAATTAAGTATACCCCCTGAATTAAGTGTAGTGATACCTCAAGACTACGTAAACTACACTAAAGTATCTTGGATAGATAAATTAGGTGTAAAAAGACCTATATATCCCGCAAACAATTTAACTACAAACCCGTTTGAAAACCCTGTACAAGATTCAAAAGGTGTACCGACACAAGACAATTTTGGAAACAATATCGAAGGAACATCGATAACAGAAGAAAGATGGCGAACAGCAGAAGACACTTTAATAAATCAAGGTGATTTAGAAGATCTATACAATGAAGGTTATGACAGTTGGGGTTGGGATGAACAGCTTTTAGGTCAGAACTACGGAATAGACCCTCAGTATGCTCAAGTAAACGGATGGTTTACTATAAACAATAGGGAAGGAAAAATGTCTTTTTCGAGTAACTTAGCGGGATCATTAATAGTTTTAGAGTATATTTCTGACGGATTAGCTTCTGATATGGACACTAAAGTTCCTAAGTTAGCAGAAGAGGCTCTATATGCTCATATAAGCCACGCTATCGTAGCTTCTAGAATAAACCAACCTGAATATATAGTTAGAAGATTAAAGCAAGAGAGAAGCGCTAAATTAAGAAACGCTAAATTAAGATTATCAAATATAAAACTTGATGAAATAGTTCAAGTAATGAGAGGTAAATCTAAATGGATAAAACACTAGAATTAAATGGCTGAAATTAAAAATACATTTCTCAAAGGCAAGATGAATCAAGATCTTGATCCTCGTATAATACCTAATGGTGAATATAGAGAGGCTAGAAACTTATCAATAAGTAGATCAGAAAGTTCTACTGTAGGTGAGTTTGAAAATGTACTAGGTAATACAGCTATATCTACTATAAATGCCTCAGCTCAAACAGAGATAATTGGGTACTTTATAGATAACAACTCTAATACAGCTTATTTATTTGCTACTGATTGGGACGCTGTTGACGGAACTATAGCTCCTAGTAGTGCTGAATGTTATATAGTCAGCGTAGATTTAAGCGCTGTAAACCCGCCTACTGTACTTGTTGAGGGTTATTTTTTAAACTTTAATAAATCCTTCCCATTTTTTGGAATAAACTTAGTAGAGAACTTATTGTTTTTTACAGATAATTTAAACCAGCCTAGAAAAATAAACGTAATAAATGCGTTGACTTCTGGTTATTACACAAATGAAGATCAAATATCTGTAGCTAAGTTTGCGCCTTGGGAGCCAATACTAGTTATGGATAGAAATACTACTACTATAACAGGAGCTAGTAGTGGGTCAAGTGTAATTACACCTGCTAGTATTACAGGAATTAAAGTTGGTGATATTGTAACGGATAATAATAAAGTAGACAGTCAAAATATAAGTGATCTTGTTGTGGTTATAGGTATAACTGCAACTTCTACGTTATTACTTTCTTCAAGTATTACAGTGCCAGACGGAACCTATATAGACTTCAGTAGACCTACTATGACTAACGCTAAAGATGTTAACATGTCTAATAAGTCTAGTGGAAGCATTCAAACTATAACTGGAACAGGTACTGATAGGTTGTATACCATACCCGCTTTTAGCGGTGGCCCAAGTGGTGATCAATTTTTATATGACGGAGAAAACGGTATACCTCGACTAGGTGATTTAGTTACCGGTACAGGTGTTCCAGCTAACACAACAGTTGTTGAGGTTCAGGTTATTGATTCCACAGCAGCAGGTCCTCCTGTCTCAATTACTCAAGAAATAATAGTAAAGCTAAGTAAGGAAACTACTTTGATTGTTGGTGACAATATATTGATAGGAGCAAACCCTAATTATGACTCTTCTTGGAAAGGTGATGAAAAGTTTTTAGAAGATAAATTTATAAGATTTAGTTATAGATTTAAATTTGAAGACAACGAATATTCATTAATGGCTCCATGGAGTCAAATAATGTTTATACCTAAACAATATAGTCAGTTTGGAGGAGGTTTAGTATCTCCTGATGAAGATATGAATGACGCTTATAAATCAACAATAGTTTCTTGGTTTGAAAACAATATAAACAATATATTGTTAAAAATACCAATGGAAAAAGATAGTGGTTTAAACATGTTTAGTTTAATGAAAATAACTAACGTGGATATTCTTTACAAAGAATCCGACGCTTTAGCTGTTAAAGTATTAGAGACTATACCCGTAAATAATAAAACTTTTAGTAGTATTTCTTTTAATGACCCAATACACGGTAATGGTGACAAGCACTTTTTAGACTATAGCTATTCCTCCACTAAACCATATAAAACTTTACCCAACAACCAAGTCACTAGAGTGTCAGATAAAGTACCTGTTAGAGCTTTAGCTCAGGAAGTTATAGGTAATAGAGTTGTTTACGGTAATTATAGGGATAGACATACAGCGCCTTCTTCAATACAGTTTAGAGCAATAATTGGTGATAAGTCTAAAAGCTTTGATAACTATACTCAATACCCTTTTCATCAATTAAAACAAAATAGAACATATCAAGTAGGATTTGTTTTATCTGATAGATACGGTAGACAATCCGACGTTATACTTTCATCGTATGATGGTGATTCAGATATAGCAGGATCAACTGTATTTAATGCTTACAACACACCTACAGATCAAGATTCATCTAGCCCGTTAACCGATTGGCTAGGGGATTCACTAAAAGTTCAATTAGATTCAGCTATAAACTCAACAAAAAACTTAACAACAGGTACACCTGGTTTATACAACGCTGTCACAAATCCTCTTGGTTGGTTTTCTTATAAGGTAGTAGTGAAACAACAAGAGCAAGAATACTACAACGTGTACTTACCTGGGTTTGTGAACGGTTATCCAGTTATTGGAGGTGCTTCTGAAAGAAACAAAAGTTTTTTTACAACTACTCTGGGTGATAATATAAATAAAATACCTAGAGATTTATCAGAGGTGGGCCCTACGGATAAAGACTATACAAGCAGTGAATTATTATCAGTAAGAGTAAATAACAAACTTATAGATAATAATGTAGTATCACCAAAAAACCCTTTTCCTAGCAACATACCTTGGAATGCTCAATACTTTCCAGGAAATTCTTCTCAAGAAGTTATACAGATAGCCACTGTTAGAGATATGGAAATACAATCTATACCTTTCAAGCCAAGTGTTCCGAGTGGAGAGTATGGTGAATCTGCTGTACTACAAACATACGTATACAATACTCCTGGAGATGCCACTAGCGGTATAAGTACTGTTAATGAAGTACCAGAACCAACAGGTAGAATACCTTGGGGTACTACTCCTGCAAATGCCCCTTTATACAATGCAGATACAAATCCATTTGTAATAAAGTGTAATCAATCAGATCAAGTAAGAAATCCAATAGGTGCTTACGTAACAACTTTTGAAACTACAACAACACCGCCAGGTACAGTGCAGGAAGTGTATAGCATGGTTCCTTTTTTGTCAGTGGCAGAAACGCAACCAGTTTATTCGTTGTTAGATATATATTGGGAAACATCACTATCAGGCGAACTATCTGTAATTAATAGTTTGATAGATAGCCAATACGCTGGTGTTATTGGAGCTGACTTTGTTACTGCTTCTTTTCCAGAGAGTGCTAGTCCTGGTGATGTTATTGGAAATCCTTTTAATTTTCAAACAGGAGGTGGAACAGATATAACTACTGGTTTAGTAATTAATAGTATAAGTGTTATTGATCAAACTAGCTCTACTCCATTACCATCAGGAACATTTGTGTTAGAGCAATCTTCAGGAGGAGCTACTACTTGGGAAATAAAAACAGGTGCGAACCAGTATTTTTTCTACAATACAAACGTAGCAGCAACACCATCAACAGGTGTTTATACAATGACGGCTAATGTCACGTATAATGGAGAGACTGATGATATAATTCTAAATCCATTCTCTTTATCAAACGTTCAGCCAGTTATTACTGGTAATCCAGAAATACAGTTAACAGGTATAACAACAGGTACTACAACGATACATTCATTTTCAGCTGTAAACGGTAGCAATCCAACTGGAGGAAATAGCACTGACCAAATAGTATGGTCACTAGATCCTAACGCTTCTAATTACAGTACTGTTAATAATCAATTCGAAATTAATTCATCAACAGGTGTTTTAACCGTCAAGTCATCATACAATTTAGTTGATAGTCAGAGCTACGATGTAGGTGTATTAGCTACTGATGTCAATGGTAACGGATTAAGTGGAGAATGTAGAGTTACTTTCACAGCGGGAACTCAAAGAGTAAATAGAGCTCTTTGCTTAGGTTGGCAAGGAAGTTTACCATCAACGGGATGTGGCGATGCTTTACAGGTGCAGTTTTTAGATAGCAGCACAACTACACCTACATTTGGAAACACTACAGTTACAGGAGGAGGATCAACAGTTGTTTACGGAGCAATACCAGTTCAAGACACTTACAACGTGGCAAATAAAGCTACTACAGAGTTTTTCACCCCAACTACTGGTAAATTAGAGCAGGGAACTTTGTATATCGAAGCGTCGTTTACAAACAACGGAGCTTCAGTTGGTAGTGATTTTACTACAAAGTATACAGTGCAAGTTAAACCTGATTCAGGCGGTGGATGGCAGCAAGCTACAGACACAACGACTAACACGTTTATATATAATGTTACTCTTAACGTAGGTACAAATGGAACAACCACCGGAACTAAACACACATTTACACAACCAGGTGAATATAGAGTGTTGACATTACCAATAACAAGTGAGGCTTGTGGAACGGCTGGAGAAGGCACTACAGAATTAATATTTAACTTTGGAGATGATAATTTTACTGATTGCCAAAATTCACCAGCGTAATAAGCGATAAAAACAAGTAATAGATAAAGTATGCCAATAACAATAGAAGTAGGATATTTTAACTCATTTTATATGAAGAGATTAGCTGGTCTACCTAAAGGAGATGGAACAACTAATACTACATACACTGCACCTACACAACCAGTTGTACATGAGGATTGGTATATCGAGGAATCAAGAATACGAGGAGGTTATAATAATACTTCTGTAGATTTAGGTGTAAAAGCTTATATAGTAGAAGAGAACGATAGTCAACAACATAGATCAAATTCATTGATCTATTCAGGCATTTTAAACTCTAGAACTGGCGTAAACCAATCAAATCAATTTAGCGTTGCTGAAGAAATAACTAGAAGCGTTGATCCTATAGCTGGTAGTATACAAAAACTATACGCAGAAGATACTAACTTAATAATATTTCAAGAAGATAAAGTAAATAGAGCTTTAATAGACAAAGACGCTATATACTCAGCTGAAGGTGGAGCTATAACAACATCTGCTAATTTAGTTATAGGTCAAATAGTACCTTACGCTGGTGAATATGGTATATCTACAAACCCTGAATCATTTGCTGTTTATGGGTATCAAAAGTATTTTACAGATAGAAACAGAAATGCTGTTCTTAGATTATCTATGGACGGTATAACTGAAATATCAAGTTATGGCATGGTTGACTTTTTTAGAGATAAATTAGCTGCCGTAAATAGTACAGGAAAAATAATAGGTGCTTACGATATACATAATAAAAACTACGTAATATCCTTACAACAATCTGATAACAATTACAATACTCTAAGTTTTGAGGAAGCAACGAACGGTTGGGTTAGTTTTTATGACTATAAGCCTAGCTTTGGATTCAGCTCTCAAGGCAGCTTCTTTACTACAAATGGCAAAACAGTATGGAAACATTATTCAGACAATGTTGATAGAGGTAATTTTTATGGAGAAGACAACTCTTCTTCTGTTAAATTAATCATCAATCCAGACCCTACTAGAGTTAAAACGTTTAAAACCATAAGCTATGAGGGTAGTAATGGTTGGGAAGTAACATCTTTAATTTCGGACAACACTGGGGCTGATGAGTTAAACGGCAATTGGACTAATAATGTTAATCAAGCAACAGTAGATGTTACTACTCCAGCTACTCCTAATACTTATACTAAAATATGGAGTTATAATGAGGGGTTGTACGTTCAAAACAACATAAAGTACAGAGCTGGTTTTGATAGAAAGCAGAACAACTATGTAGCAGCTATAAAGAACAATTCGCCTACGCCTATAGCCGGTCAAGTAATAATGGGACCTAGTAGTACAGGTATAAAAGCTTACTATGCTACAGTAACTATGAAAACAGATGCTACAACAGATCCTGGTGGATTAAAAGAATTATTTGCAGTCGGTGCAACTTATGGAAGATAAAAAACAAATAACATGATAGAATTTTTAGAAATATTTTTCTTTGGACAAGATAATGTTCAAATGGCTATAGCTCCTGTAGTTGGTGCTGCTTTAATATCTGGCGGTATTCAAATAATAGGGTCTATATTTGGAAGTGGTAGAAGAAGAAGGGCTGAAAGACAGGCTCAACAAGAGCAAGCTAGGCTACAAAGAAAACTAAGTACGTTAGAAGCTAGTAGACAACAGATAACAAATCCATATTCAGGTGTAAGGGATTTAAGCGGTTTAGCTCAAGATCTTAGCTCATCACTTTCTAACCCGTATGCTAATTTAAGTGTAGCTACTCAAGCAGCGGAAATACAAATGGAACAAGCAGACATATCATTAGCAAATACTTTAGATACTATAAGATCTACAGGCGCTGGAGCTGGCGGTGCAACTGCTTTAGCTCAAGCAGCCTTGCAAAGTAAAAAAGGTGTATCAGCTAGTATAGAACAACAAGAAGCAAATAATGAAAGGTTAAGAGCGCAAGGAGAGCAACAACTAGATAGAATGAGAATGCAAGAAGCTGCAAGAGTTCAAGGTATTCAAATAGGCGAAGGCGGAAGAGTGCAGGGGTTAGAAGCAGCTGGAAAACAATTTATGTTTGGTGCCCAAGAAGCCAGAGAAATGCAGCAACTAGACAGAGTATCAGCACAATTAAGTGGTGCTCAAGGTAGAGCTATGCAAGCGTCTGCTGATAGAAGAGCAAACCAAGCTGGACTTATGGGAGGTTTAGCTTCTATTGGAGGAAACTTATTAACTGGATTAGCTTCTCAGCAAGCAAATGCTTATACTGAATCTAGAGATATGGTTGTCGCAACAGAATTACCAGATGCGATAGAAACAGGCACGCCTAGCATAGACACTAGCTACAGACCTTCATGGACTAGGAACTAAAAAAATATAAGATGAGTTATAGAAATCCAACACAATATATAGACAGACAATCTGGACAGATTGAACAAAACTTGCAAAAAACTTTAGCAGGTATAGGGACAGGTGTTGTCGCCAGTATAAACAAAATACATGCTGATAATGCGGCTAAGACGGCTGCTATTAGAGCTGAAGCTGACAAAAGAGTTGCTGACGCCCAAAACTCTATAATGCAAACGCAATCTAAAAATCCTACCGCAGATTTTGGAGACCTAGATTCGCAACTTGACTTAATGAATAAATTGTTAATGAAAGATCCAGCTAAAAGAACCGCTGAAGAAAAAACATTCATCAACAGTATGGAAAACATAGGAGATAACATGGCTAACATGTTAAAGAATACCGCTATGTCTCAAGAAGCTATGATGGAGCAGGTTAATAAAATACCTGGTACTATGGGAGCTATTGATCCTAAAGCTAATCCAGAGCAATATGCAAAGCTTTCAGTATTAGCAAATCAAACAGAAGGAAAAACAAAGGCTAGGTATAAAGTTAATAAAAATGGGCAGATTGTTTTTTCTTTAGATGTTTATCAAAAAACAAAAGACGGTGAAAAATTTGTAGGTAGCGTTATCAATGACAACGTAGCAACTACACAAATGCCTACTGTTGTACCTAATATATCAAAAGATATTGATCAGAATATACAAAACACTATTAACCTAGTAGATCCAACAAGTGAATTATCTCCGGTTTTAAATAATGATAAAAGCGAAATACTATATCATCAAGATAAATTCGGTAGAAGAGTTAACCCTGAGGATTTTAAAAACAAGCTGAAAGTACAATCTAAAAGTACTTTATCACAGTTTTCAGATAGAAAGCTAGCGTCGTTATACAATAACGTACTAAATCCAGGCGACACAGATTTTAGCTATGATACGCCATTATCTGATGATCAAAAGAATAAAGCGCAGGAAGCTTTGTTAAACTATATGATGAAGCAACCTGCTGTTACTAAAGTTCTAGGTAATATTGTTGAATCAAAGATTCCTACAAAAAAAGGTTCTACAGGCGCTGAGTTAACATTTCCTCAGCAAAAACAATTACAAGAAGAAAAAAGAAGAATAAAGGTTTTTAATAAAACTATCAAAGAAGGTGTTAAAGGTGATGTTCCAATTATATATAGTTTAAACGATCCTAATATTCAAGCAATACGTAAAGAAGACAATGACGGAAACAAAAGATGGTTCCTTCAGCAAAAAAGCGCTCAAGGCAAGTTTTTAGATGTTAGCGAAGGTGGTTATTCAAATATAAAGTATTTATCTGATGTATTAGGTTATACTATTGATGAAGCAAAAGAATCTACTAAACCATTAGAAAAAGGACAAAAAGGAATTGGATTTGCGGGAGCCCTTCCTGAGTCCAAAGGAGTGCTTAAGACTAACGGAATTGCAGGAGAAGCTGTAATAGATTATTCACAGTTTGAAGAGTAAAATAATTAAATAAAATAAAATTATGCCAAGATATAAAGTAAACGATAAGACTTATAATTTACCTGAGGATAAGGTTGAAGGATTTTTACAACAATTTCCAGATGCCACAATCATTGAAGACGAACCACAGGATTTTCCAACAAGCACTGTAGAGGATGCGGATGCAGTGCAGCAACCAATGACAGCATCACAAGCAGGTTTTACGGAATCACCTTCGGTAGATGCTCCATCGGAATCACAAGAAAATGAGCAGGTCAAAGATGTTCCTTTGGTACCAGCTGACCCATCTTTAGAGCTGCAACCTTCTTTCCCTTTTTCTGTAAATGGTTACCAAGTTACTGAAGAAGAGTTTAAGCAATACGAACAAGACCTAGCTAATCAAGATAAGATTGAAGAAAACGAAAGTTTTTTTAGTATACCTGGATATGTAGACTTTTATAGTGATATGTGGCGTTCCGCTAAAGAAGGGTGGAAACAAAGCGAAGTAGTTGATCCTGCTTTTGATCTTTTATCTTCAGGAGGAGATTCTACTGATAAAGAAGTTTTAGACTTTGTAAATAAAAACAAAGAAATAGCAAGAAAAAATTTAGGCTCCGCTGAAATGAAAGAGTTTGATAAAACATACGAAGAAGCAGGTGGAGGGTTTTGGGGCTTTATTAAAGGAGCTTATGAAAACCCATCAGTACTTCCTAGTATGTTGGTTAGCTCCGTAGCTAGTCAAGCAGGATCTATATTTAATTCCAGGCAAGTTAGAGCTGCGGCGGCTGCAGGAGGAGCAACAGGTCTTGCTTTTGGCGGTGCTGGTGTGGCTCCGGGTATAATGGCTGGATCTATGGCTGCTATGGAAACAGGTCTTACTTTTTCTGAGCTACTACAAGAAGAGGCTGGTGGATTAGATCCTACGGAAATTAAAAAAATATTACAAGATCCTGAACGATTAGCTGACTTAAAAAATAAAGCAATTGGTAGAGGGCTTACTATATCTGCTGTTGAACTAGCTACTTTCGGTGTAGCTAAAGGAGTTGGCGGTAAAATAGCTAAAGCTGGGTTTAGAGGTGCTCCTGTTGCCGGTGCAACTTCTACTGGAGCTATAGAGATGATAGGTGGTAGTACAGGTGAAGTAGCTGGAAGATTTGTAGCTGGTCAAGAAATGAACGCTAAAGATATAATATCTGAAGGTGTTGTTGGAAAAGCAGGTGCGCCTTTAAGTATGGCTCTTCAGTTACGTAATTTAAAAACAAATATCGATAGAGTAAAAATAAAAAAACAAGTAAAGAATAGTGATTATAGCAATATAGTAGATGTTTTTAATCCTGAAACAAAAACTGACGCTATAGAAATTAATTTATCTAAAATTAAAAACTCTGAAAAAATACTTAATGAAGAGTTAAATACAAAGCTTAACAATGGAGAAATTACTTCTGAACAAGCTGACAAAATAAAAACTAATGCTGCAGAAACTCAAGGTATTTTAAACAGGATAAAACCTTTAAATTTAACTGAAAATAATGAGATAAAAGTTGTTGAGCTACAAAAAGAAAAAGCAAAATTAAACTCTGAAATAAAGAGAGTAAATGACAAGGCTTTAACTACTCCTCAAATAGAAAGAGTAAAAACTATAGACAACGAACTTGCTGCTACTGTGGTTAGAAATACTACAGAAAAAGTAATGAAAATTGCTGAAGACGTTAAATCTGTAAACATAGAGATAGCTAAAGATCAGAAGCAAGCGGATCAAATAGTTAAAGATAGAAACTTGATAAAAAAAGCGGCTTCAGAACAGGGTTATGTACTGCAAGATTCTAAAACCGGTAAGCAAACCATAGTTATAAACGAAGAAATAGCTAATAAGGATTTTGCTGTGAATGTAGCTGCTCATGAATTTCTACATGCTACTTTATTTCAAACAGTAAAAGACTCACCTGAAACACAAATAGCTTTAGGCACGTCTTTAAACGAATATATAAACAAAATTGATGCTAATCAAATTAAAAACAGTGAGTTTGCTAATAGATTAAAGCGATATAAAGAATTAGATGAAGCTACTCAAAACGAAGAGGTTTTGACTTTATTCTCAGATGCTATCGCTACTGGCGATATAAAATTTAATGAAAACGTATTTACAAAAATTGGTGATGTAATTCGTAGAGCTTTACAAAACGCTGGACTCACAGGTATAAAGTTTAATAGCGGCAAAGATGTTTACAATTTTGTAAAAGATTACAATAAAAGTATAGAGAAAGGTAAATTAACTAAAGCTCAAAAAGCAATTACAGAAAAACAAGCTAAAGGAAAATTAGTTAAAGAAAAAATAGATCCTGAAATTAAAACTGATATTAAGGCTAGTAAGTCATTAGAATTGCAAGAGCAATTAGATAACTTAGATGAATTTGATTTTGATAATGAAGTAGATTTTCAAACAGCTAAAACTAATTTAGAAACAAAAATAAGATTAGCTAAGAAAAAAGAAGCCGCTAAACCTGCAGAAGACACTAAGATCAAAGAAAAAGCTAAAGATGACACTAAAAAGAATGAAAAAAGAATTGGTGATCAAATAAAAGCTATGGTACCTGTAGGTACAACTAATAAAGAATTCAAGGAAAAGATCGCTATTAAGGTTATAGATGACATTGATAAAGGAATGCTTAATCCTTTAATTAAAAAGATTGCTGCTGGTTATGGTGTTGTTGCTGACAATGTCTACGGTAAAAGCTGGGATGACTTTTTTACAGAAGTAGCAGGTGTTCAGTTAAAGAAAAACATAATGGATTTTAATCCTGAATCAAATGATGATTTAGGTGGTTATATTATAGGTAGTCAATACGGAATAAGAAACAGGATTAAAGAAGCATTAGCTAAATTTAAAAAAGAAGGTGAAGGTGGATTTAAAGAGGATATTAGTGTAGCTAAAGATATTACTGCAAGAGAAGAAGCCACTCCTCAGGAAGTTGAAAAAAGAAAATATACACCGCTTACTAAAAGTAACATTGTACCTAACTTTACTATAACAGCTATAACAGATAAATTAACTAAAGTTTTATCTAGTTTAGAAAGCAAGATTACAGCTAAAAGAGGAGACAACGCTGCTACCACACCTTTAATTGCAGAAATTAAAAAGAAAATTGGAGCAGTTGTAGGGGACCCAAATGCGGCACCTAAATTAGTTATTCAAAGATTAGGTAAGTTAAAAGATGGTACTTATGAAAAAAATCTTATAAAACATAAGAAAGCTATTATAGAAAACATGACTACCACTTTTTTAATGGGTAAAGATAGCGGTAAAAAAGTTAGCGGAGGTATTCCTCAAGCAATTGAAAAATCTGTTGGTGGTAAATATACTGGTAAAAAAGTAACTGTAAATGTTGGAGGGAAAGAAGTAGTACAAGAAGAATTTGCACCAAACTTTGTACCATATCCAGAATGGGTTGGTAAGAAGATTGATCGTGAAAAAACGTTAGTTAGAGGAGCTACTGCTGGGAATGAAATAGTTAGAAGAGTATCTGCTAACAAAGTTTCTGATGCTGACTTTGTAGGTTTATTTATTGACGAAAAAGGGAAACTTATAAGAGGTAAAAGGGAAGCTTTAGGTAAAGCTATAGCTGAAGAGGTGGCTTTTGAAATATTATCTAAAGAAATTCAGAATGAAAACTCTGCGATAAGCAAAGCTTTTGAAGGTAATCAAGAAGCTCAAGGTGAAGTTTTATCTGATAATTTTGTTAATGAGCTAACAAGAGATATAGACAGAGGTACTGTTAAGTTTAGTTTAAGCACAGGGGATGCTAGATTAGATAAAGCTAGAACAAACTTAGGTAAATATATAACTTCTAAATATAAATTTCCAAACGGTCTTTCAAATGAACAATTCTACGCTTTAGTTAAAACAGATAATACTTTAAAAGAATTATTTGACACACTTAAAAATGAATACAATAGATATTTAGGCAGGATTAAAACAGATAGAATGATTGAATTAGCTGTTAAATTCAATGCGTCAGGGAATGATAACTTTAATGTATTTTTAAACAATTACTTTGATAATAAATTTTCAAATATAAGTTCAGCCTTAGGTGTTGATCCTAATAATATTAGTAGGTTTAAAATCAAAAAAGAAACAGCTAAGAAAACAAAGAACTTTTTAGAAAATTATATTTTAGATTTAATAAATAAAAATCCCAAAACAGCCGCTTCTACTTTTATACTTACTTTACAGAGTGCTTTAGCTAGTGGAAATAAGCAAAGTTTGTTTGGAACAAATAATAATTTATATAAGTTTATAAAAAGCATAAAAAATGATAAAATACAAGAAGCTTTTAAAAACGTAAAATTAGTAAAATCAGCGAGCGGTCAAACTTTTCAAATAAACAACAATAAAGTTACAACAAAATTTAAGCAAGAAACTAGTGCTTCAGATTTTAATTCATTGATAAACGATTATATAAATAATGTAGAAGTAGCTGAAAGAAATAAATATGCAAGCAAAGCAGCTGATGCGTTCTTAAATTTTATCGATTATCTGAAAGATAATAAGATAGATCCTGAGGTTACTGGACTTCTACTTAACTCACTTAGCGGGTCTATGCGTAGCTCAGCTAAAACTTTAGCAAAAATAAAAGGGGCGTTTATTGTAGAGGGACTTACAGCTAAGGATTATACGTTTGAGCATGGTATACCAACTAATCAATTGCTGGTTGCTTCGGCTTTATATATATACAATAAAAACAAGAACATAAATAAATCATTTATAAAAAATATAATAGACAAAAGCTCTATATATATAATACCAACTAAAATTTCAGACGCGATTGACAGCTTTTATAGAAACACTTTTTCTAACGACAAAGCTTTATCCGAATCTAACCCTGAGTTTTATAGGTATTTTTCAAAAAACAAATACTTTCAGGATTATTTAAAAAAGAAAGGTATATCACAATTTAAAGAATCAAATATTACAAATTTATTAGACCCTAAAGCTCCTGTTAAAAGGAACATTAAATTTTCAAAGGCATTAGCTGATTTTGATCCAAAAGGTAAAGTTTATAAACCTGATACTAAATTTAGCAAGACAATGAACAGCACGTTCAATAAAATGCTAGAAAGAAGCACAGGTATTGCCGCAGATGAAACTATTAGCGGGACAATAGCAAACAGGAGAGGTAAAAATAAAGGTAAGTTTAAATTATTTATACCTTCAACTCTTGATGATTTTAAAGGATTAACTTCTTATACTTTTGCCGGTAAAGGAAAACAAGGTGAAGCAGATCAAAAGTTTTTTAAAGATGCTTTAATAGATCCGTATTTTAAAGGTATAAGAGCTATTGAAGAAACTAGGCAATCGTTTAAGGACGACTTTAAGGCACTTAATAAACAAATGAGACCTGTTATAAAGAAACTTGGTAAACTTGTACCAGAAACTGAATTTACGCATGATCAAGCTATAAGGATTGCTCTATGGGAAGCTTCTGGATATGACATACCAGGTTTGTCTGAAACAGATCAAAAAAAGCTAGTTGAATATGTAAATAACGATGCTGAGTTAAGTGAGTATGCTAGAAAATTGCAACAAATAGCAAAAAGACCTAAATGGGCTAAGCCTGGAGATTTTTGGGATGCAGAGACTATATTGTCTGATTTGAATAATTTAACTGAAAAAGTAGGTAGGAAAGAATTCTTATCAGAATTTATTGAAAATGCAGACATAATATTTAGCGAGGATAATCTTAATAAAATTCAAGCTGGATTTGGTGAACCTACCAAAGATGCTTTAAAGGATATTCTATATAGAATGAAAAACGGTACAAATAGACCGTCTACTACTACTAATAATACTAATAAATGGAACAACTGGATTAATAATTCTATTGGGGCAATAATGTTTTTCAATAGAAGGTCAGCGTTGCTACAAACATTGTCAACAGTTAACTTTATTAATTGGTCAGATAATAATCCTATAAAAGCTGCCGCTGCATTTGCTAATCAAAAACAATACTGGTCAGATTTTGCAACGTTATTTAATTCACCTAAACTAAAACAAAGAAGATCTGGTTTGAAAAGTGATGTTAATGAAGCTGAAATTGCAAGAGCAGTTAAAGGGTCTAAAAATAAAGCAACAGCCGCGTTAAGCTATTTATTGAAAATCGGGTTTTTACCTACACAAATAGCGGATAGTTTTGCTATTGCAGCAGGCGGTGCTACATTCTATAGAAATAGAATAAAATCTTATTTGAAAAAAGTAAACGAAGAAGGAGAAGCTTTATACACTAAAGATCAAGCGGAAGAAATGGCTTTTAAAGATTTTAGTCAAATATCTGAAGAAACTCAACAGTCAGGGGATCCAGCTTTAATATCGTCTGATCAAGCAAGTACTGCAGGTAGACTACTTTTAGCGTTCCAAAATACACCTATACAGTTAAACAGATCTATAAAGAAAGCTGCTTTAGATATAAAAAACAGAAGAAGAAAGCCTGGGCAAACGCTATCACAAAGTAATTTTTCTAATTTAAGTCAAATTATATATTACGGAACTATTCAAAGTGTTATATTTTCTGCATTACAAAACGCTTTATTCGCTTTAATACCTGGATTTGAAGAAGAAGATGACGAACTTACTGAAAAAGAACAATTAGAAAAGTATGGAAAAGTGTATAGCACAAAGCAGGCTAGAATAATACAAGGTATGATTGATACTACTTTAAAAGGAGGATTTGGTTTACCTGGAGCTTTTATATCTACTCTCAAAAACTTTGCTGTAGAGTGGGACAAACAAGAGGAAAAAGAATTTATGGCCGATCACACTTATACAATATTATCTCTTTTTAATTTAGCTCCATCTATTGGATCAAAAGGTAGAAAGGTTTACAGCGGTATTCAAACAAAAAGATTTGAAAAAGATGTTATTGAGAAAAGAGGATGGGATGTTACTATAGACGGTAAATTTAATTTAAGCCCATCATACAAAGTGTTGGGTGCTGTAGCTGAAGGTATTACAAACTTACCTTTAGATAGAGCTGTAACAGAAGTGAATGCTTTAACCGAAGCTTTAGATTATAGAAATACCGTTTGGCAAAGATTAGCTCTTGCTTTAGGTTGGAGATCTTGGGATGTAGGTGCTGAGAATGAAGAGCATGAACTTATAAAAACTGAAGCTAAAGCTAAAAGAAAAGAAGAAGGTAAAGAAAAAGCAAAAGCAACAAGAGCTAGAAAAAAGAAAGAAAAAGAAGAAAAAGCTAGATTAGAAAGAATTGAAAAACTTAAAAGAATGAGTAAATAATGAAGTTAAAATATTTTACACACGAAGAGTTTGACTCACCTGATGTTCAAGGTAGTGGTCAGTTGATGAGCGAAGAATTACTTAACATGCTTGATGTTGTTAGAAAGAAATACGGCAAATCTATTGTTATTAACTCAGGTTACAGAACTACAAAGCATAATGCTAAAGTAGGTGGTACACCTGCGTCATCTCATACAAAAGGTTTAGCGGTTGATATTGCATGTAATAATTCTACTGACAGGTTTAAATTAGCAAGTATATTAAAAGAAGTTGGATTTAAAAGAATTGGTATCGCTAAGACTTTTATTCACGCTGATATAGATAAAGATAAAGCACAAAACGTATTATGGACTTATTAAAAATAAAATTATGAAATTAACAAAAGGATCACCATTTCAATTAAAAGATGCATGCTATCATAAAGTAAAGAAACAATACAAAGTATTTCCTTCAGCATACGCAAGTGGAGCAATAGCTAAGTGTAGAAAAAATAAAGGTAAAAAATAATGAGACAATCACCGTTGTTTGTTAGAAAAACAGAAAAAGGCGCAAGCCTGCGAAGATGGTTTAAAGAAGAGTGGCAAACACCTAGTGGAGATAAAGACTACAGCGGTGGAGAAAACTTGTTTAGACCTAAAAAAAGAATAAGTAGTAAAACAGCTACAACTTGGAGTGAATTAACTCCCGCTGAAAAGAAAGCAGCTCAAAGAGAAAAAAATGCTAAAGGTAGAGTTAGTAGATTTAAAAAGAAAAAGAAAAAAAATAAATAGTATAAAATTATTTACTTAAAACAACTATGACTAATAAAATATCAGAAAACACACAGGTTACATTAGACTTGAAAACAATAGGTATAATAGTTGGTGGAGCTATATCTTTAGCATCAGTGTATTTTGCTTTGCAATCAGACATACAGCTAGCTAAAGAATTACCAAAACCTCCAATAGATAGAACGGAATATGATTTAAAAGATCAGCTTGTTCGAGAAACCATAATAAACATAAATGAAAAAGTAGACAATAACAGTAAAAAACTAGATAAAATAGATGAAAAACTATTTGAAATAATAAACAAGTAATCATGAAAAATATTTTAATTTTAATTGCATTTATATTATCTTTTAATTTGTTTTCACAAGAGCCTACATTACTCTATATGAACTCAGACTGGAACCATAAAAACGATTACAAGTCTTTAAGATTAATAAAGGGTGCAAAAATACTAGAAGTAGACTATGACTCGCAACCTAAAAAATTTAAAGAAGCTGTAAGATCAGTACCCGCTATAATATTATTTGATAAAAACAATAAGTTAAAAAAAATATGGCAAGCTGGTTTAACAATGCAGTTAACTATAGATCCCAAAGAAATACAAAAAGTTATTAATGAATTGAATAAATAGGAATAAAGATTATCAGGCGTACCATACCTGCAATTCCTATAAAAAAAGGGGCTCTCAATACGAGGGCCCTTTTTTAGTATACATATGTATAGCATATTGACTTTTTTATACATATTAGTTTTTATATGTATAAAAAAGTCATAACTTTTAGCCTTTAGCCATCACAAGCTAAACAATCTTCATTCATTGCTTGCTGAGCTATATCACCACGTAAAACAGATTCTGTTCTAGTATAATACAAGGTTTTAACACCTTTTTTCCAAGCATCAAAATGAACTTTGTTTAACCACTTAGGTGTAGCTTCAGAGGGAAATGCTAAGTTTAAACTAACCGACTGATCTATATATTGTTGTCTCAGTCCAGCTTGATTGACTAATTCCAGTTGGTTAATCTCCTTAAAAGTTTTAAAAACTTCTTTAACTGGAATGTCATGGCCCATAGTAATACTATCCAAAGCATCGATACCCTGTACACTACCTCCGTCAGCCAATATTTTATTCCACGTTTCATTGTTGTTTAGTTTATGTTTTTTTAATAATTTAACTAACGTCGGGTTTTTCCTAATAAAAGTCCCCTTCGCACTCTGCTCTGTAAAAACATTTGCAGCCCATGGCTCAATACCAGGAGAAACATTACCACTAAGCTTGCTATTAGAAACAGTAGGAGCAATAGCGCGGAGATGAGTATTTCGCATACCGGTACCAACACACCATAAAGGCTCTCCATAAATTTCCGCAAGATCTCTTGAAGCTCTTTCGCTTTCAATTTTGATTTGTGAAAATATTTTCCTAGTTTCAAACTGAGCAAGTAAACCTTCAAAAGGTATTCCCTTTTCTTGGAGATACGTGTGCCATCCAAGTACACCCAATCCGAGTGCTCGTCCTTTTTGAGCAGAACGAATGGCATTTTCAAAACCTCTAAGTCCTTTTGCTCTTTGAATAAATTCCTCCATAACCCCATCAAGAAACCACGTAGCGTGGTATATAAGGTTAGTGTCTTTCCATTCTTCATATTTAGCTAAGTTTAATGATGATAAACAGCAAACAAAGCTGTGGTTTTCATCTGTTGTTAATGTTATTTCACTACATATATTAGTCATAT
>Ga0206125_10001951_pt1 | contig 22755 bp, 16 predicted proteins | sample Helgoland_Spring_4_FD_148598 | JGI IMG/M metagenome (GOLD analysis project Ga0206125, IMG submission 148598) | Pelagic subsurface seawater microbial communities from Kabeltonne, Helgoland, North Sea - Helgoland_Spring_Bloom_20160331_1 | ecosystem: Environmental > Aquatic > Marine > Epipelagic ... | reverse complement strand
TCTGTTGGTGTTGTGGCGTTCCTTCGCTGGGGTGACGTTCTGTTGCTGTTGTGACGTTCTGTTGCTGTTGTGACGTTCTGTTGCTGTTGTGACGTTTCTTCGCTGTGGCGACAGTGCTGAGAGTCGTCATTCCAGCGTAGGCTGGAATCTATTTTATGGGTGAATGGGCCCCAGCCTTCGCTGGGGTGACGTTCCGTTGCTGTTGTGACGTTCCTTCGCTGTGGCGACAGTGCTAAGAGTCGTCATTCCAGCGTAGGCTGGAATCTATTTTATGGGTGAATGGGCCCCAGCCTTCGCTGGGGTGACGTTCCGTTGCTGAGGTGACGCTCCTTTGTTGGGGTGACGCTCCTTAGGTCATTTAGACTAGCGGGAGAAATCTTATGGGGGTCCCTCGTCGCTTCGCTCTGTCGGGGTGACAGTGTTAATAGAGTGCTCTGTCGGGGTGACAGTGGGTTGTAAGCACTGTGCTTCCACTGTTTTGGCTATGCCTGTCTCGAAGGTTTCCCGAGGCTGCCAGCCAATCTCTCTGGCTATTTTTTCTGCGTTTATGGCGTATCTCCAGTCGTGACCGGGGCGATCGGTTACGAAACTAATCAGCTGTCGATGGGGGGCTCCGGTTGGATTTTGCTTGTCCATTAACTCGCAGATTAGGCGGCAGATGTCGATATTGGCCCATTCGTTGATGCCGCCTATGTTGTAGGTTTCGCCAAGTCGTCCTCGACGTACTACGGCGTCTATTCCGAAACAGTGGTCTTCAACATACAGCCAGTCGCGTATGTTGCTGCCATCACCATAGATGGGAATTGGCTTTTGTTGCTGGCAGGCGGCTATTACGGTGGGGATGAATTTTTCCGCATGCTGACAGGGGCCGTAATTATTCGAGCAGTTACTGGTGGTGACTGGCATTCCATAGGTGTGGTGCCAGGCTCTTACCAGATGGTCTGAACTGGCTTTTGAGGCGGAGTACGGGGAGTTTGGCGCATAGGCGGTGCTTTCAGTAAATGCTGGGTCTGTGAGCGCTAGGGTGCCAAATACTTCGTCGGTGGAGATATGGTGAAAGCGGCATTTCTGGCTGTTGAGGTTGTTGGCTTTTTGCCAGTATTCCCTTGCCGCTTCAAGTAGTACAAAGGTGCCTATGACATTGGTTTGGATAAATTCACTGGGGCCGCTTATGGATCGGTCAACATGACTTTCGGCGGCGAAGTGCACAATGCTGTCTATTTGATGTTGCTCTAGCAGTTTGGTTATTAATGCTCGATCACAGATATCGCCCTGCACAAAGTGATGGCGATCTTTACCGGGCAAGTCGTTTAGATTGTCTATCGATCCTGCATAGGTGAGCTTGTCGAGGTTGATAATATTGACCTCGGAATAGGTGGTCAGCATATGACGCACGTAATTGCTGCCGATAAAGCCTGCCCCCCCGGTGACTAGGATGTTGTGTGGCTGATATTCAGTCATTGTCTTGCAGGGCTCCTATGGTCTCGTTGAGGCTTTCGCGCCAGGGTTTTATGCGCAGGCCAAAGGTGCTTTCGATCTTGGCTGTATTCAGCTCTGAGTTGGCGGGCCGCTTTGCGTGCGTAGGGTATTCGCTGCTGGGGATGGGACGGAGGTCGTTAACTAGTAGGTGGTTGTTCCAATAATTTTTGTCGAGGCTGCGGGCCTGCTCAAAGATTGTCTGAGCAAATCCGTACCAACTGATGGCCTGCGGCTGTGCGAGGTTATAGATGCCCCAGTGGTTTTCGACTTTCGGCAGTATGCCTAAGATAAGTCGGACAATTTCTCTGGCGGAGGTCGGCTTGCCCATTTGATCGTCGACGACTTTCATCTTTTCGCGCATGGAGCCTATATGCAGCATACTTTTGACAAAGTTGTGGCCGAATTCAGAGAATACCCAGCTGGTGCGAAAGATCAGATGTTTACTGTGTATTTGCACGATGGCCTGCTCGCCAGCCAGTTTGCTGGCGCCGTAAATACCCAATGGGGCTGTTGTATCATCTTCATGCCAGGGGCTTTTTTTACTGCCATCAAATACATAGTCTGTGGAGAAATGTACTAGGGGTATATCCAGTCGTTTGCAGACTTCTGCTAGGTTTGCGGGGCCAGTTTCATTAACCAAATAGGCGTTGTCTTTTTCTGACTCTGCTAGATCTACTTGGGTGTAGGCGCCGGCGTTTATGACAAAATCGGGACGTTCGCGGGCGATAACGGCCTGTGCTTCATCGACACAGGTTATATCGAGGTCGCCGCGGCTGTAGGCTGAGAATTGAATTCCTTCACTGGCTTTAAGTTCGCTGACAAAGGCTTTCCCCAGCTGTCCGGCGGCTCCGGTGATCAGTAACTTCATGCCTTTGACCCCGGACATAAGTCTTTAACTTGCTCTTTAAACAGTTCTGCAAAGCTCTGCCCTGCTTTATCTTTATCCGAGAGTTTGGGGTTGGCTATTGGCCAGTCGATATTTAACTGGGGGTCATTCCACAATAAGCAGCCTTCGTCGGTTGGGTCGTAGTAGTCGGTGCATTTATATTCAAAGTCGGCGCTGTCTGAGGTGACGACAAAGCCGTGGGCGGTGCCCGGGGGCAACCAAAATTGTCGGTGGTTTTCTTCGGATAGCCAGACGCCGTGCCACTGACCAAAGCTGGGGGAGTCTCTGCGCAGGTCGACAACTACATCAAAGACTTCGCCGCGCACTACTCTGACTAATTTGCCCTGAGGTTTAGTTTTTTGAAAGTGCAGTCCACGTAATACACCTTTGGTTGAGCGCGAGTGGTTATCCTGCACAAATGGCAGGTCGATATGGGCTTGTTCCTGATAGCGCCGAGCCTGATAGGTTTCAATAAAGAAGCCTCTGGCATCGCCAAATACTTGAGGTTCGATGATAACGGCACCCTCTACGCGAGTTTCAATAATATTCATCGATAGCCCTCGACAACTTTTTGCAGGTATTGCCCGTAGCCGGTTTTGTGCAGTGCGGTGGCTTGTTCTTGTAGGCGTTGTTTACATATCCAGCCGCGTTGATAGGCTATTTCTTCGAGACAGGCTACTTTTAGGCCCTGACGGTGTTCGACGGTTTGAACAAACTGACTGGCTTCGAGCAATGTGTCGTGGGTGCCCGTATCAAGCCAGGCAAAGCCGCGCCCGAGCGTACTTACGTGTAGGTCGCCGCGCTCTAAATAGGCGTTGTTGATATCGGTAATTTCCAGCTCGCCGCGGGATGAGGGCTTGATGCCTTTGGCTATTTCAATTACGTCGTTGTCGTAAAAATAAAGGCCGGTTATGGCATATCTGGATTTTGGTTCCTTGGGCTTTTCTTCGATGCTGACGGCTTTGCCGTGGCTATCAAATTCAACAACGCCAAATCGTTCGGGGTCGTTAACATGGTAGGCAAAGATGGTGGCGCCCTGCTCTGTAGCTATGGCACTCTCAAGTATGCTGGTGAAATGTTGGCCGTAAAAGATGTTGTCGCCGAGTACTAGGGCGACATTGTCGTTGCCTATAAAGTCTTCGCCAATAATAAAGGCTTGGGCCAATCCGTCTGGGGATGGCTGTTCGGCGTAGCTAAGGCTTAGGCCAAATTGACTGCCGTCGCCAAGCATACGCTGAAACCCCGGCAGGTCGATGGGGGTTGAGATGATGAGTATTTCACGAATCCCTGCGAGCATAAGTACTGACAGGGGGTAGTAGATCATCGGTTTGTCGTAGACCGGCAATAGCTGCTTTGAGGCGGCTAATGTGATCGGGTGCAGGCGTGTGCCTGAGCCGCCGGCGAGGATGATTCCCTTGGTGTTATTCCGTTCAGCTTTGTCCATAAACTGTAAACAATTCCTTTGTCTTTATTCCATTTTTTACGGCTGTGTTTTCACTAGCCTTCGTTTTTTACTGTCTTGCAATTAGTCGGTGTTCCCTCGTCGCTTCGCTCTGTCGGGATGACAGTTATAAAATTCGCTCTGTCGGGATGACAGTTATAAAATTCACTCTGTCGGGATGTCATTTATAAAATTCACTCTACCGGCGTGAGGGGCTTAAACCCAACACTAGTAAAAATAGTAGTTAACCGATGCTGCGACGCGTAATTTTTCTTCTTGGCGACCAAATTCATCGATTATTTGATCGGTATAACGCCCTTCAATTTCTAATTCTCCCCAGTCAAATGGTCGTTGCCATTTTGCTAAAATACTATTCAATGCTGTTTTATTGGGGGTTATTGAATTTTTTCCCGAGAGGCCATCAACATTGATGTCTCCAAAGCTATAACGCGCTTCAATCTTGTCACCATTACTAAGGTAGCCTATCGCGCCGAGGCTGGTAATTTCGGAATCATTGTCCCAGGTTGCACCAATAACCCGCCCTTCGTATCTGTAGCCTGTGCGATAGATATTGTGATTATAAAGCGAGTTATAGCGCCGTTGCTTTGGCGCAGACTTGAGACTGGTGTCGTCATATTCAATAAACACGGCTCCTTCAAACCACTGTTTGCTAAATTGTAATTGCATACCAAGCTGACTCGCTCGCCTTGACGGCACCCCGCCAGCTTCATCTTCACCAATGGTTTGGCCATAAATTGATCCGTCTAGCCACGGGAGGTCCCAACGGATGTCTATACCGCCTAACTGATTTCCCGGTTCGTCTGGTTTACAGCTGCTATCTCCACAGTTGTCTGCTACTCCTGTTAATAGCTCTAGGAAGCTCTTAAAGCTCTCTGGTCTGCCTTCTCCGCCCCATTGGGCTGTTCGCCGCAGGTTAATCTCTAATGCCTGAGTGGGTCGAAAGCCGACCGTCATACCTACCAGATTGGCGTTATCAATAAAGCGTTGGTCATCGAGCTTGGTGATAAACATTGAAGTGGTCCATGGCCCTAACCATTCCAATATTGGCAGTTCAAATGGGTCGGAATAATTTCGCTGCAGGGTAAGGCCGGTGGTTGGCCGGGCGTTGTTGGTTAATATTAAACTGCTGTTCCAGGATGGTCCCCACCAGCGCTCTATACTGCCGATTAAGCCGATCCAGTTGCCCAGCACGATACCAAAGTAACTGTTGTCATAATGGGTGCTCTCGCCGTCCCAGGGGCTTACAGTTTTGGTCACTTCAAGGTTATAGGCAAAGTGCTCGGTAATGCCGTTGCGGCGCAAACTTAGTTCGGTTTGCTCGCGGGCACTGTCACCAAAATGACGCAATAACTGCGATTCAGTGGCTACTGATAACTTGAGTGATTGGTGTGGATTGTTAATGCGGCTGACTTTTCTACCTGTGCTTATAACCCGGGCAAAACTGTTCTTAAGCTGCTCTGGAACCGTTTTGCTATCGGCGGTTTCAAGGTCATTAAGAATGCTTGACCACATCAGTGGGCGAGTGTTGATTGGCACTTTGATAATGCCGGCGCTGGATAATCGTTCTATATCCACTCGCAGTCCAGAATCTCTGGTGTCTAGCCATGGCTCTGCGTTAGCTAGATGAGCTGCGCTAAAAATAGACGACAGCAGCGCAAAGAGCAGGTAGCGTTTAAGTCTTATATTAGTCGCTTTATATCGCGGTGATCGTCCTGTGATCAACATCTGTAGCATCCTTTTATTCATTGATTTAATAGGTGGCTTTATTAAACAACTTTAAAAACTATTGACCGCTGCAGCACCCAGTGCCAACTGATAGATAATGGCGCTGGCTTCGCTCCACACCGTTAAGGTGCGGCGACGGTCAATATCCAACGGTACGATAATAGTGTCGCCTGGCTCTACATTAATATTGCGGCGCTTAAACCAACCTGAGCGCCCGGGCAGAGAAACGGAACCATCGGCTTTGACGACGTACAGTCGTTTGCGGTCGGCACGATGGTTAATGCCACCACTGAGATCAATATAGTCATTGATATCCAGTTTGCGATTGTATAAATGGGCTGAGGGGTGCTGAATTTCACCGACTACCGATATTTCCTGACGGTACTCGGGAATTGCCAGTAGGTCTCCATCTTTTAATGTCACGTCATCCATTGTTTGATCCAATATCCCGGCAAGGTCAATAACCAGGCGTCCAAGCGCTTGACTGGATTCGAGTTCTGACAGTATTTTTGCGGTATCTTCTATCCCCGATGACTTGCCGTCGTTAGTTTTTTCAAGACTTTTTGTGGCTATATCTAGGCGTAGCCGCTGACCTAATTCTTTAAGCTGTTTGGCCTCTTGTTCACGGAGACCAGTGCGGGTAAAGACTGCCGCATCGGTATGGGCGAGATCCGTTAGACCGCCGGCGCGTTCAATGACCTCGGATAATTTTTCGCCGCGCTTAAATCGGTACTGACCGGGGAAACGTACTTCGCCCATGAGGCTGATAGTGAGGCTTTCTCTAAATTCAGGAATGGTTCGTACCGAGATAAGATCATAGGGCTGAAGCTGCGGGTCTTTGCTGGGGTCGCTGAAGGCCTCTGCCAATGTGATAGCAAAATGGTCGGCCGTGGCTCTTTCGTCATTGCTAAAGTCATGTCGAGATAGCTCGACTACCTGTGTGTAGGCCTCTTCATTAAGCCCCCCTGCAGCCGCTATTAATTGAGTTAGGGTCATATCTCTGGTTAACGGATATTCGCCGGGAGAGCGAACAGTACCGGTAATGGTGGCTATCCGTGCCCTCTTTCCAGATCTGGCTTGATGTCTCAGCGACTGAACAATCTCAGATATACCCGCGGCACGATTACTGGCATTGGAAAATATTATTAACTCATCGCGGGGGGAAAAGCTGATATTGGAACTACTATCAGGGTCGGCAAGGACTGCACGCAGATCGACAAACAGTGGTTCTATGGTGCCCACTGGCGGCAGCTCGCGGCGGATGAGTGCAAAGTCGAGATCTGCATTGGGCTGCAGGCTTTTAATGCTTTTAACTAGGTCTGAAATCCGCAGGCCTTGGCGCCATTGAAACTCGCCGGGATGATGGACATGACCTGACAGCGTTACGATCATTTCTTGCTGCTTAACAGCACTGTCAATCACTAATAAATCACCGCTTTTTATGGGGGTCTTTTGACCAACGCTGGTACTTAAATCTACATCTATTACTCCCATAAACCCTGCGTCAGTAATGCGGTGTATACGGGCACTTTTTTGGAAGGCTGTGGGCTTTAAACCGCCCCCCAGTTCTATTAACTGTTGCGTGGTTACTGAACCTTTTAGTTCATATATGGCGGGCCGACGAATTTCACCGTCAATAGATGCCGTTTGCCTGACGGTGGGTATGTAAATGGTATCGCCGGATTGCAGTTGCGCGTCGTTGGTGGTGTCGCCGTGGAGCAATAGGTCGTAGAGATCTAGTTGCGCAACAACTTTACCGGCGCGCTTTAATTGCAGGTTGCGCAGCGAGGCTATATCGCTGAGCCCACCAGATAGAAAAAGTGCGTTGGTGATAGTGGATAGAGCGGAGATGGTATAGGTGCCGGGCTTGTAGGCTTCACCGAGCATAAATACTTGCATAGAGCGCAGTTCACCGAGACTGATGCTGGCTTCTATACCGATTATTTCTTCTTTAAACCGTTGCTGTAAGAGCTTTTTGGCATTACTAAAGGTCATGCCTGCCAGACTAACTGGTCCCAATTGGGGAAATTCTATTGAGCCGTCGCGGTTGATTTCAAGGTCATGGGATTCATTGATCTTGCCATAAAATAAAACCTTTACGGTGTCTCCAGGCCCAAGTACGTAGTTGGGGGATACGGGAATTCGCGATGCGGGTTCGAAGCTAATGGGTTCACCGGCAAAAAGGTCGTAGCCAAAGGCGCGCAATTTACTTGATTCAACGGTTTCACTGGTTTTTATAACCCCCGGCGACTGCGGTAACTGTGTTGTTTCCGCGACTGTTTCTGCCTGCTTTCGAGGTAATACAAGCGGTTCATCGCGGCTGTCAGCTTTAGGTAATTCAAACAATTTGAGGCTACTACAGAGTTTTTCGATGTCATAGCCAGCAGATTTAGCAAGGCGTTTGTTCGATTCACTAATTCCATTACAAAGCTCTCTGGCTTCTAGAAGACTTTCCTCTGCGCCATCTGGTATTTCTTGTGCTGGCAGGGCTGTGCTTATAGCGATTAGACTTATGCCAGTGCAGAAAGCTAAAAGAGATTTGTTCTTGATCATAAACAGTTCCATGTTATTTAGTCTCGCATCCATTCAAATTGTGTTTGCTGTGTTGACGACAGCGGTTTCTTTTATGTCTTACCTTTTCTAGTTCTTATCAGAGCTCTCATCTTTTACAGTCAAGCTGCTAAGGGGTATTGATGCCTCTACCTGCTGATTTAAAAGATTGATCAAAACCACGGCGCGTTGATCACCATCGATTTGTGAGAATACTGCGTTGAGGCCTCTAAATGGCCCTTCGATAACTTCTAAGCTGTCGCCAACCCGGGGAAGATTAGAGACCAATTCGGCATTGGTTGGGTCGGTGCGCTTTTGCAGCTGTTCAATCAGTGTATCTGGAACCATTACTGGTGAGCCAGCACAGGTGACAAAGTGACTGACGCCTCTGGTTGATCGAACAGTGGTTGCTGATACTGAGGTCTGATTGAAGTTTACAAATAGATAACTGGGAAACAGGGCTTCTTGCTTTACAACTCTGTTGCCACGGGAAACTTTTTCCACACGAATCATGGGGCAGAAAGAATCTACGCCTTGGCGCTCAAGATTCTCGACTGCCCTGCTTTCTTGCCTTGATTTGGTCTGGAGTAGAAACCAGTTTCCCATACTCATATCCCTGAGTTGTTTTTAGCCTGCGCGATTATACCTGATCCAATAAAGAAAGAATCTCACTCTCGCACTTGGTTAATAATTCACGGTCGCCACGAGTTTCCAGATTGAGTCGCACATAGGGTTCAGTGTTACTCATACGCAGATTAAAGCGCCACTCTGGGAATTCCATGGAAACACCATCTGTCTCATCGATCACACTGGCCGATGCTTCAAAGCGGTCGCGAACTCGCTGAATCGCCGCTTGAGGATCGTCAATCTTGCGGTTGATTTCACCGGGCGATGGGTAGGCAACAACCATGTCATTGACCAGCTCAGACAATGGCTTACCGGTAGTGGATATCAGTTCCATCACTAATAACCATGGGATCATGCCACTGTCACAGTAAAAGAAGTCTCGGAAATAGTGATGGGCACTCATCTCGCCACCATAGACTGCGTCTTCAGAGCGCATCCGCTCTTTGATAAAGGCGTGGCCAGTTTTTGACTGAATGGCTTGACCACCGCCGTTTTCAACGACTTCTATGGTATTCCAGGTTAGCCGTGGATCGTGGACAATTTTGGCGCCGGGGTTCTTTGACAGAAAAGCTTCTGCCAATAAGCCAACAATGTAATAGCCTTCGATAAAGTTGCCTTTCTCATCAACTAGGAAGCAGCGGTCGAAATCGCCATCCCAAGCTATACCCAAATCTGCTCCGTGCTCTAATACTGCATCAATAGTCGGGGCACGATTTTCGTGGAGTATCGGGTTGGGGATACCATTGGGGAAGTTACCATCTGGCTCGTTGTTGATTTTAACAATTTCAATTGGCAGATTAAGCTGAGCAAAGCGCTCTTCGATAGCATCTACCACATGACCGGCGGCGCCATTACCAGCGTTCATTACTAATTTAAGCGGGGTGATTACCTGGGGATCTATATAGCCCATTAGATGATCAAGGTAGGGCTCAAGTATGGATACTTGCTGATAACCACCGCGTTTATCTGCATCAACGGCAGCAAATTGATTTTCCTCGGCCATGCGCTTGATATCAAGCAGGCCGGTATCTGAACTGATTGGCCGTGAACCTTCACGAATTGGCTTCATGCCGTTGTAATCCATGGGGTTGTGGCTGGCGGTTACTTCGACACCACCATCGGCATTGAGGTGTGAGGTGGCGAAGTAAACTTCTTCTGTTCCGACCATACCTATATCAATAACATTTGAACCCGCGTCGCGTATACCTTCACTAAGGGCCATCTTGAGAGATTCACTGGTTAACCTGACGTCACCGCCCAAAACAATATTTTTTGGCTGCAAAAATTCAGCATAGGCGCGACCAATGCGGTAGGCAACTCCTTCGTCTAACTCGGTTCCCAGTTGACCACGGATATCATAGGCCTTAAAACAGGTTAATTCAGTCATTCTTATCTCTCGTATTAGGTTCTTGTAGGGCTGCCATTAGATGCTGCCAGATACATGATTAACCAATTGTATTAATGTTTAGTGTTGAAATTACGTTGCTAATAAAACCTTATAACCACAGCGGGCAACACCGTTGCAGTTATTCTAAAAAGTATAGCTTAGATTGTTCATTTAGCTAGAAGGGCCAGAAAAAAGGCACGCAAAATATTACCAGAATACCAACCAAAATACTTAGAAAAAATCCAACTCTAAAGTAATCGGAAAAATGGTAGCCTCCCGGCCCCTGAACCATCAGGTTAGTCTGATAACCAAAGGGGGTCAAAAAGCTCGCCGATGCTGCAAACATAATAGTCATTACAAAGGGCAGCAAGCTAACATCGAGTTCGGTGCTCAGGGCCTGAGCCAAGGGAAACATCAAAACTGCCGCAGCATTGTTGGTGATCAACTCGGTGGCGGCGACTGTTACTAGATATAAGAGCACTAAATTTAAGAATGGATTGCCATCGGCTAACGATAAAATCCCATGGGCGGCGAGATCTGCTAGACCGGTCTTTTGCAGCGCGAAACCAAGAGACAGCGAGGCTCCAATCGCGAGAATAACCCGCATATCAATGCTGCGCTGGGCAAATTCCAGCGAAATACAGCGCGTTACGGCTAGCCCCGCTACCAAGAGTAGTGAGGCTGAGACCAGTGACATAAGTCCCAGTAGGACTACAATAATAAAGATGCCCAGTAGAGCCAGAGCGACTGGCGCTTTTGAGACATCAGGAATGGTTGCATCATCGATACGGCTCAACAGCAGGAAGTCGCGACTATAGCGATGGCGGCGAACAAAACCTCGCGCGGCTTCAAGCAACAATGTATCACCGGGCTTGATCGTAATATTGCCGACCTTTTCATTGATTCGGTCGCCATTGCGGGAGATAGATAAGATAACGCCGCCAAACATGGTTCTGAATGTGGTCGCCTTTACGGTCTTGCCGATCATATTTGAAACTGGGGAAACAACTGCTTCTATAAGTGCTCGACTGCTATAGGGTACATCCAGTTCTAGCACTTCATTCTCGGCTGGCGTCAACCCACGAAACTGGCGCAGCTCACTAACGGCCTCAGGCTGACCTACAAAAATTAAGATATCGTTGCCGCTAAGAATTTCCTCTGGGCCTACCGCTGGAATCACATGGCCTTTGGATTGAATTTCAGACAAAAAACTGTATTGAAGGTGACGCAGGCCAGCATCCGCAATCGACATGCCGGATAACACACCGCCCTCCTCTACTCGCATAGATACAGCATACTGACGTGTATCAGTGAGGACTTCTCCGAGCGCCTTACGTTCGGGCAATAACCGATGGCCAACTAAAACAAAGTAAGCAATACCAAGCAGTACCAGTGGTATACCCACTACTGCGGGACTAAACAGACTTAACTGCTCCGCCTCTGGAGACCCCTGTAACATCCCAACTATTATTATATTGGTGCTGGTACCTATCAGGGTGCAGGTTCCACCCAATATTGATGCGTAGCTGAGTGGAATTAATAACTTGGATATAGATATGTCATGACGTCGTGCCCAATCTTGAATTAGCGGGATAAATATAGCCACGACTGGAGTGTTGCTAATGATAGAACTACTGACTGCGACTGGCGCCATAATAAGAGGTATAGCACCTTTGACTGACCTATTTTTACCCAGCCAGCGCATGATCCACCAATGCAACGCGCCACTTTCTTTGAGTGCAGATGAGACGATATAGAAAGAGGCTATTATAAAGAGTGCAGGGTTTGAGAAGCCCTGAAATGCTTCATTGGGCGTGAGAACACCAAAAACCAGTAACGCTGTCATGCAAACGGCTAACGCGATATCTACCGCCAAGCGTCCACTGATAGCGACAATAAGAAAACAGGTCAGAACCGTGAGGGTAATTATCGCGTCAGAAGTCATATACTTACCGTATTTGGGGGTTCCACAGCTTTCACTCTGTGGAACAATCTAGCTTTTTAGCTTGCTGATCGGCTCGATTTTTTATAGAACAGGAGCAAACAAATAAAGATTGATAATATAACACCAAAAAAAGTTCCTAGAACACAGATAAGCAACCTCTTGGGCTCTGATTCTACTTCAGGAACCATACTTGGACTTATTAATATGAATGTATGTTCAGGGGTAGCTTCCGAAATCATCTTACTTTTGATCTGTTCTTCGATAATCGTGTAGAAAACTTGATGCATACCTGAAATCAAACTTTTTTCAATTTCTGCCTCTAGGTACGCAATATTGCTGTTAATCATGCTCAGCTTTCTTAGCTGCATATGCTTATTAATTGCCTGAACAAATAAATCTACCCACTTTTTGGCCAAAAATGGGGAGTAACTGAGAACGGTTATTGAAAGCAGCCCTTCGTCACTTGAAGCAATCGATAAAATCTTTTCGAAGCGTTTAAACAGCTCCCAGCTTGTAGGCTCTCTTGTGCCACTATCTGTCTCAATGAGCCACTTATTATTAACTTCATCATAGAGTTCACTATCTATTTCAAGTTTATTATTTTCTTTATCCCAACCTACACCAGCATAGATATCAACTGCGAGATTATTATCATTAATAAAAGAATCTATAAAACTCCAAGATCTCATGACCTCTTCTGCAATTTGAACTTCAGTAAGTACGCCAGAACCTAGTTTAACCCCTGCGAGAGAAGCTATACCAGTTAGTTGTGAAAATGCTCTAGGTAAACTGCCACTAGAATCATTGGCAGGAGCTAGCACCGCAACACTGGTATATTGATTTGGTAGCAATAAAGCTAGCAACAAAGAGGCAGTTGCGAAAATCGACGTAACACCAAGAATTAGTTTTTTCCCAACCAAAAGAGCTTGAAATACCTCACGAAACTCGATTTGAACCTCATGTGTAGCGAGATCATTAGTGTGCAAAATAAACGGCTCCTAAGTTGGCCTGTATTGTAATAAATAAATTATAAATAGTTACTTAAAACTGTTTAGTGCTGCTGCGCCTAATGCCATTTGATAAATAATCTTACTAACATCAGCCATAAGAGGAATCAATTCGAACTTAGTTTGATTTGGGTTCAAAGGAACTATGATTGTATCTCCAGGCTGAACTTTATCAGATGGAGAGAAAAACCGAAGCACATTACTCTTGGGCATAACTATTTTGCCATTTGCTTTAACGATATATAAAGAATTCATATCTGCGTTCTCTTTAACACCACCACTTTGTTCAAGATAGTCAGCTACTGAGTACTTAGGATTGAACAAATAGGATACCGGTCGTTGAACCTCACCAATGACAGTCACCTCTTGGCGATACTTAGGTACTATTAGTCTATCGCCATCTTCTAGAAGAACATCATCAGCGCGCATTGTCATAATCTCGCGCAGAGGGATAACTAAGCGCCCGATTGCTTGAGCTTTCGAAAGATCAATAAGGGTTTGATCCTGCAATGCAAGTTGCTCTGAACTAATGCGAATTTCCGAATTTAGGCTTTCCAACCTACTTGATGCGACTTGTTCATTGATTAGTTTGTTTAATTTATTTATTTCATCTTGCTCGCGAATTTTTAGCGAAACTCTTGTATAAAAAGAGGCTTCTATATGTGCATAATCAGTAAAACCACCTGCGCGCTGTATAACACTAGCCAAAAGCTCACCCTGATCAAAATAATACTCACCGGGGAATTTAAATTCACCATTAAGGGTTATTTTTCTAGTCTCGCGAAACTCAGGAATGGCTCTAAACATGACTCTATCGAGTGGATTAAGGCGTAGATCTGAAACAAACCTATTACCATTTATTAAAAATGGTATGGCATTAACCACTGCAAGTCCGGGATTAGATACATCTACGCGAGATAGCTCTGCGGTTTGAGTATAAGTTGCATCTTTGAACCCTCCCGCCGCTGAAACTAACTGTGAAACGTTCATATCTACAACTAAAGGATACTCACCGGGGAATTTCACAGTACCAGAAACATATACAATTTCTGACAATTCATCCGATCGAGATTGACCCCGAAGCTTTGCAAGTAATGGCTCTAGGCGATCCAAACGATTTTCATCACTGGCGAATAAAATAATTTCATCGCGGGGGAGTAGAATAAGATTTGGTAAACCTTCCTTATTTTTAGCCAAGTCTTCCGAAGATAAATTGATGACCTTAATATCGCCACGAGGCATAGTAGTTCTAACTAAAACACCATAATCGTAAGGAGTATGGAGAGTTGAAAAATCACCTGCGGCCAAAATAAGATCTGAAATTCTCATCTGTTCAGTAAGCGGAAATTCGCCTGGCAATCGAACCGTGCCGGTTATTGAAACAACTTTTTCCAATTCGCCTGATCGAGCTTGAGATTTTATTTTCGAAATAACACTCTTAAGTTCAGTACTTCTTTCGGAGTCGAGCGAAAAAATATGTACTGTGTCTCTTTCAAATAGCTCAATGTCTGCTTCAGCCTTGTTGCCAAACAAAAGCCCCCTCAAGTCGACTTTAATGGCCACAACATCACCAACCGGCTTTGTCTCACGGGAGATTAATGCATAATCAAGATCAAGATTGGGAGGGAATCTATCAATACTGCCCAGAACATCTGACAGTCTCATACCTGGCTGCCATTTGAATTGACCCGGGTGATAAACATGCCCCGAAAGAGTAACAATTGATTCCTTACGACTATTAATTTCATCTATATGAATATGATCCCCAGCTTCAAGAACCAAAGTCTGGCCTACCTTTTTGGTTAGATCCAGATCAACAACAGTCATAAAACCATCACCATCAATACGCTCTATACTTGCTCCTTTTGAAAATGCTTTTTGACGCAAACCACCGGCCAACTCCACTAAGTCACCCGCTGTCACTTCACCATTTAGCTCATAAATAGCTGGCCGTAGGATCTCGCCACCAATTGACACTAGATCACCAACAGTTGGAATATAAATGACATCAGACGCTTGCAAGCGAATGTCTTTCGTCGTGTCTCCAAGTATTAAAAGGTCATACAAATCTAAAGTTGAAACAACTTTGCCAGCTCGTTTGAGCTGAATGTTTCTTAGTGAAGCAATATCACTAACGCCACCACTACTCACTAGCGCATGGGTAATAGTTGACAATGAGGAAACTGTATAGGCACCGGGTTTATAAGCTTCCCCTAAAACAAATATCTGCATGGAACGTAGATTGCCCATACTTATACTCACCTGAGTACCAATTACTTGAGTTGAAACACGGCTTTTGAGCATTTCCTTAGCTTCAAAAAAAGTTAATCCTGCAAGGCCTACTGGACCCAATTCAGGAAAATCTACAGAACCATCACGATTAATTTCAATTGAAAAAGAATTATTTGTTTTACCATAAAAAAATACATCCAGAGTATCACCAGGCCCAAGTAAATAATCAGCAGAGACAGGAATGCTATTAGTCGGTGCGAAAGTGTTGGGAGAATTTGCAAACAAGCTATAACCAAATGGCTTGAGTTCAACTTTCGAACGAGGGTCGAGCTCTTCGGGCTCTGCCTGTAAGGGGGCGGTATTTAACTGTTCCTTTGGTTTAACCGAAGAAACTGTCTCTCGAGGGACATTAACCACACTGGGTGGTGTAACAACTTTGACACTCTGAACTGTTCTAGGTTTTAGACCAGAACAGATTTCATCCAAATCATATCCAGCCATACTAGCTGCAGCGCGATCACTAGCACTTAAATTTTTACAAATTTCTTTTGCATCATTTATATCTTGGGAATGACCAAGACCTACAAAAGAAGCAGCTACAAAAAAGAAGCTGGTTGCCCATAAAGATTTACGTGGTGTAGTAAGCATATAAAAATCGTCTCTAATCGAATATTATTTTTTATAATTAAGTAGTGCTTAAAAGTTTTTACTAAGGGTAATAAATTTATTACCACCATTAATGATCTGACTAATAAGGGTAATATGCCCTTCACTATTGGTCAAAATGTAGTTTTTATGTGTCGTTAAGCTTCTACAATCTTGACTAAAACGAGACACGCCAGCCTGTTTAACTGAAATCCAGGGTGCGCATGCATATTCCGCAATAAGGTTATTACCATTAAAAAACTGGCGACTTTTTTTGCTATCAATTATTTTCCAGTCCGCTCCGTTAACACCCAACCCAGAAACTTCTCTAATCGACCAACCATCAAATAAAAAACGGTCTCCATATTGATTTGAGAATAGCGTTCCATTAGGCATTGAGACAGCGTATACCAATGCTTTATATTGACCATAACTTGCAGTCCAGCCATGAGACTGAAGGGCTTTAGTGGGCCCTTGAAACTGCGCAGCAAGCAGAGAAAACTGGCTCGACCTTATGGCACAGCTTGTTAAAGTAGAAAGTATGAGGATAACAGCGAAAATTGTTTTTAGCGCATTCACGGTAGATTCCTTGGAATATTTTCATGAAGTGAATCGTACCTTACACCTCGGAGATTCCACCATATGTTTCCACTGAAATCTTCTAATCGTGCTCCACCATCACGCTGTATTGGACGAACACGTGTCGAGTAACTTGACCGAACATTTCGACCTGAGAAGGTATCTAGGGGTATTCTGAAGAACATCCCTTTGTCATAACTTCCCTCACCAAAATCCTTTTTTGATACAGAAGTTAGGGATGTCCAAAGACCTATCATCCAACCATTTGAAAATGTTCTTCTAACCTCAAAGGTTGCACCATTATCACCTGCTAGGTAACGACCTGCATGCATGGCTACATCAAAGTTATAAAATGGACTTGCCCAATAAATACTAGCGAAAGCTGTATTGGTTTTATAATCAAGTAACTTCAAACTTTTATCAAAATCTCTCTGCTGAACTCTGTTAGCACTTAAACCGTAAGCCAATCGTGACTGGTAAGGTTGGTAGAGAAGTTCACCACCGAGTCCACTATACATTTCCTCAAGAACACCACCAAACAATCGGTAGTGAAACTCTGATGACAAACTGCCACGTTTTTCAAAATACAAAGAATCAATACCCGTACTACCTTCTTGCAAATAGCGAGCGACATCTGAGCGTACGTGAGGCAAGACAGAGTCGGATTCGCGGCGATTCTCATCGAAAGTATTATCAATATCTACTGAGTAAGAACCTCTTAATGCCCAGTTATCTGGTAGAGGCAGACTGATACCTAACTTCAAATAAAGCTGATATCGTGCGGGATCATTTGGATCAAAAAACTGAAACCTGGACGACAAGCTGGCGTCGATAAATACTTTATTTTGAGAAAAATCTGTCTGATACTGCGGAATATCTGGCTTTACTGCAGGACCAATCACCGGTTGACGATTTACTGTTTGATAAGGCTTATTAGGGTTTTTCGAGGGCCTGTCAATATACACACTGTGAACCTGATGGCCTTCTTCCTCAATCACGATTCTAAATAACTTAGCCTGTGAAGGTAAATGTAAATCTGCTAATTGACTCATATGGCCAATGGCGTCGGACCACATTGGATAGGCGCTGTTACCCATTACTATTGTTGCCATCTGTGTTGAATCATCAACTGAAGCTTCGACTAAAATTAAGCCCGAGCGCTCTACATCGTAAAGTAACAGGTCATACCAGCTATTTTTGCTAAGCCCCGCAGGCAATTCTGCCTGAGGCATGTTCAAGCTAGATTTAAATAAGGGCTTTGATTTCCGACGAGGTGGTGACTTTGTATCTAACTGGGCCACCAAATTTATCCCCCACTCTTCATTGTGCTGGCGAGACAAACTCAGCTCAACACCTGGCAATGCTTTCCAGTTTACTGCCATATTCCAGCGACTCTTTGGCCTCCAGCCACTTTGACGAAACTCAAAATCATATTGATCAGGGTTATATTCCACCATGAATGATACTGGTAAAGAATCGAATTGATAGGATGCTCCGCCAAAGAAACCTATTTTTTCTCCACTGAAGTAAAGTCCGGGTTGAAGTACACCAGTTGATTCAATCCCTTTGATATTTTTTTCTCTTGTGGCAAAACTGTCAGAGATAAGTCTCATCGGATTATAGATTTTGCCATTACCCGCGAGCCGCCCCCACCCAGCACCCAAAGTAACATCTAGATTGCCAATATTTTTTGATGCAACAAAATATTCGGACCCAAATCTACCGGTACCAACCAAATCACGGATCCCCAACGATACTTGAGGGAGATAGTCCTGTTCGGACCATAGGCGAAGCTTTACTCCATAATTGCGGTCGTAGTAACGGAAATTATTGTATCCCGTGTAACGAAAGGTACCTTCCAACCAAGGAGTAGCCTGGTAGGTAACAGCATAGGAATTAGTTCTACTCTGGATTGCAACTGTCGAGGTAAGAGTACCATCGTCGGACATTCTTGCTGTAGGCGTGTCAATGAGACCAACAGTGCCATAATCGGACGCAGCAAGCGGTAATGATATAAGTAATATCAATACCGCTGTAGTATTAAACTTTTTGGGCAAGGTGAGTATCCTGGCAGGGAACTTAACCCCCTGCACATTACTGATAGGGCTTTATGACGAGCTAGTAGAACTAGTGGCCGTGGTTCCTGTGGTTCCTGTGGTTCCTGTGGTTCCTGTGGTTCCTGTGGTTCCTGTGGTTCCTGTGGTTCCTGTGGTTCCTGTGGTTCCTGTGGTTCCTGTGGTTCCTGTGGTTCCAGTGGTTCCTGTGGTTCCAGTGGTTCCAGTGGTTCCATCACCATCGTCACCACCATCGTCACCACCATCGTCACCACCATCGTCACCACCATCGGTAGCTCCACCATCGGTAGTTCCACCATCGGTAGTTCCACCATCGGTAGCTCCACTACCATCGTTGTCAATACTGTTGAAAATTACACCGCCGATAATACCAAGAGTAACAGCCTCATTAGCTGTTAACTCATTCACTATTCCCGCCGGAGGGCAATCTCCCTCACAATCTACTCCCAACGAATTCGACTCATCGAGCTCTTTGGATACAGAAACTGACGCTAGCAACGAAATTAAAACAGCAAAAGGTAGTAGATTTTGTAGGCGCATAACATAAACTCGAATTTGGTAATTTAAATAATTATAAAGAGGTCAGCAGTGGAAATAATTCTGCACCTGAAGTATACACCCATTAAAAAAAAAATCATCATCCAAGTATGAATAAACCTAGCATACAAGCCTTAAAACAACCAACAAAGCCTAAATTAGCTTAAATATTTTCGCTGTAGGTACCTTAGCACCTACAGCTGTCACGAGCAGAAACAATAACTACCAATCCCAGCGCAACCTCTGTAACGCATGAAATCCACTCATTTTCACCAGCAACCGGCGCTGCTGCTGGTAACGAATCTTCTATCCCAGGGAGTTTAATCAACAACCTCTTAAAACAAATGGCTCTAAAGCAAAAAGAATCCCTGAAACAGTCAATAAGACGGCCTTTAGGTTAAGCATGCTTCACATCCAAATGAATTAATCGCTTGCGCCTACAAAATCACCTAAGCAACAGATATATACTGCTGACCTAACTTTCAAATATACGATCCAACTTCTAATAAATAGAAGAATCTTTATACCTAGGGACAAGCGGTTACTTTATATTTAAAGCTTTAATCAGATTTTGGCCACCTTGAGATTTAACGGCATTTTCAAGAGGTTTCTTAGCCAGTAAACCTGTATTTCGACAGTGATAGCGCATCAGTCGATGAGTAGATTGTCGCACCTTCCCTCCCGGCGGCGGAGTACGGTCCTTAATAAAATACATATTAAAGGCTACAAGCTGCTCAGATTTTTCATGGCGACTATTCCAGTCGCTACAAACCCATGCACCATAATACCGACGATGCTTGGCATTGCGCTTAAGCCAAAGAAAATTCTTATATTTCCGCCAGCGATAGCTTTCAAACTGCTCGCTACTCTTGGGGCGCTCGGCCGTAGGAAGCTCAATATCATCGGCAGAAATATTGACTAACTTGCCATTAGAGAGCACTCCAGGCTCAACAAACCAGCCATCATTCTTTTGCGGGTAAGGGGCAAACATGCTCCAGTACTGCTCCAGACGCAGTCCGCGATAAACCGGCTCAAAAAATCTGGGTGCAGGAATTCGGTAACCCTTGGTAACACCTGTATCTATGCCATGAACCGGATTCCATACTTTGATAGAGGATAGGTTTTGCCAAAACAGCAACGCGGCCAGTACGGCTATAAATACTGAACTGAGGATGCCAACTCGAGGATACGTTTTTCGCCAAGGCATCCAGCGGCCAGTTAAAGTCCCGAATTCGTAGCGATGCTCACCTATCCAGTTGTAGGCACGATCTCCGCCAGCCCCCAACTTTTGCATTAGCTTCGACAACCATGAAAATCTAGGGTTTGCCTGAACCACAAACACCAAGGCTTCCCAACGCAACCGCTGCACACCCTGATCATCGACTACCACCCAGCTGTTTTCGCGCTCGAGAATCGGGCCTATCTGCTTATCATCCTGAGCCGCTGAAATAGTTGCATTCAACCCTAAAAGGTAGCGCAGCAGGTAGCAGGTCTTCTCGCAGAAAGTGCATTCCTTGTCGAAATACATCTGTATCAAAGGTTTATTCTTCTTTTCTGACCGCCACAAAAAATCCATCACAGAGGATGGCAATATAGCGATAAGCGACAAAGTGGATATAAAGGGAAACAGTCCAATCCGCAGATTGAACATAAACCCTACTTCCATTGCGATAAGGGCAACGACTACTAGGGTGCGAAAACCGGCAAACCACAGTGGACTCAATGCCAGTATTGGCCCGATCATCTCCAACCACCAGACATATTCGGTCAGAGTTCCGGTGAACCAGTGCCAGTCCCGCCACAGTGATGCCAAGCCAAAGGCCACCTGATCATTATGCAGGGCATAATAAATACCAGTGCCATCGCGCACCCACTCGACACCGGTTTTAAGCAGTGCGGAGAAAAAGTATACCGACATTACCTGCAACACCAGCGCGATACTCACGGTGCTGAAATAGTGATTTGAAACTCTTGGTTTACGGACCATGGAGGCATCTATGGATGCACGCTCACCCCAAGGCAGAAAACAACCCCAAAAGGTCAGTAATAACAACAGGTTATCACCACCCTGCTGCAGATAGGGGTTGCGTGTATGCAGCGAGGCCAGAAGTATAAAGCTCGCAATAGAGGCGATGCGGGTGCGCACACCAAGCAATAGCATCAGCGCAAAGCCTGCGGCGATAGTCATTAGAGCGATCGCCCAAATAGGTTCGGCATTCACCCAGTACAAAGACCAGTGCCAACCAGAATTCACCGACATGGACATATCGCGAGACATGACCCCATTGTCGGCCATAAATGCCATAAGGCTGGGAGCGCGCAGTAATAGATCGGTCAAAATCAATGCTCCGACGCCAATGCGCATTAGAGCGAGGGCACGAAGATCGAGCGCGAAAGGGTTGGAAAGTGATTTAAAAATCGAACGCATACTTTTGACTACCCAAAAATTATTATTATATCCGCTCATCGTACAGAAGCACTGAGAAAAAAGGAACTAGGTATGGGCGCGAAGAGTCTACCCCACAAGGTTAAGGCAAAAATACTATGAACAAAAAACGGCCGCCTGAGCGACCGTTTTATTGCACAACAACAGAATTTTATTCGAGAACTATACGCTGTTTATTTTTCTTGACTGTTTGAGGTCCCACGCCTTTGACCATAGTTAGTGCATCTAGGCTCTGAAAAGCGCCATTGGCATCGCGATAGGCGACTATGGCTTTTGCGGTCTTTGAACCTACGCCCTTTAAAGAAGCGGCAATTTCTGATGCAGATGCGCTGTTAACATTAACCTGCTGTTGAACCTGTTCAGCCGCTAAGGCCCTACTATGGTCTGTTGGCGCTGCAAATACTGTAGCCGAACCACAAAGCGCAATAACGGTAGCACTGATCAATAGACTTTTTATTCCTTTCTTTAACATGGTCTAACTCCTTGTAGATTGATATATTTATGTCACCACTATCAATGATCGTCCCTGCTGCAATTCCCTGAAGCTCAGTTTCACAGAACCTTCACCACCAAACAGCCAATGACTGGTTAATACTGGCAAATAAGCCCGAGTAAACAGCAAGATCAGGTCACAAAACCATTAATTTCGAGTCATCTAATTGACAAAAACTTCCGCGGTTACTATAGTTCGCGCCCGCTGTGAGAGGAGGTGCAAATTGGCCGTAAAAACCTATCACAGAGACCGAGGAAATAGTCTTGGTCACGAGTGGAGTAAAACCCATCTAGATATGCCCAGGTGGTGAAATTGGTAGACGATGAACAGGATGTTCAAGTGCAGCGGTGTCAGGACGACAAAGAGCTACCGACGGTCAGGATGACCTAGTGTCGTGAAAGGCAGGACGCCTGAGAGCGACCACGCGCGGGTCGACGTGAAATGTGCGCAGATTCATAGTTACAAAATCCATCTAGTTATATGCCCAGGTGGTGAAATTGGTAGACACGCTAGCTTCAGGTGCTAGTCCTCGCAAGGGGGTGGAGGTTCAAGTCCTCTCCTGGGCACCATATATAGAAAGGCCGTCACTTTTGAGACGGCCTTTTTCGTTTCTGAGCAATAAGCGATTGAATTTACGAGGCGTATTCGCCCTCTTGCCTCACAATCAACTCAACCAATGG
>Ga0206125_10001949_pt1 | contig 22780 bp, 32 predicted proteins | sample Helgoland_Spring_4_FD_148598 | JGI IMG/M metagenome (GOLD analysis project Ga0206125, IMG submission 148598) | Pelagic subsurface seawater microbial communities from Kabeltonne, Helgoland, North Sea - Helgoland_Spring_Bloom_20160331_1 | ecosystem: Environmental > Aquatic > Marine > Epipelagic ... | reverse complement strand
GCGAAATATTTCATTTTTTTCTTTGGGTTTTGGCGCTACCTTTGAGCATGGACGTACTGACAAAGACGCAAAAGCTTGAATACAAGCGCATAAAAAACGCACTGCGCAGCGCTCGACACATTGGCGAATTAGATGAAGACCTTTTAACAATGGCGGCCTGCCTAGCGGTTGAGGTTCGAGAACTGCAAAGCCTGATTGACGAAAAAGGTTACACCTACGAATTCAAAAACCGTGACGGCGGCACGATGACGAAGCACCGGCCTGAGCATCAAATGTTAGTTGAGTCACGATCCAAATATTTGGTAGTGCTGAAGGAGTTAGGTATGACACCAGCGGCAAGGAAGCGCATCGAAGTCGAGGTTGAAATGGACGACGAACTTGAGCAGCTCCTAACTTTTAAAGATGCTTGACAGCGTTGGGCACACGTATGCACTCGACGTTATAACGGGCAAGATACCAGCGGCCAAGTATGTGGCCAAGGCGTGCCAGCGATACCTTACCGATCTTGACACAGCCGAGGAGCGCGGCCTTGAGTTTAAACCAAAGACTGCACAGGCTTACATTACATTTTTTCAGAGGGCGATCCGGCACACGGTAGGTGAATGGGATGGTCAACCGTTCGATCCACTTCCATGGCAACAGTTTATATTGTGGAATCTTTACGGGTGGTTTCGTGAAGACGGTACAAGACGCTTCAATTATGCATATATTACTGTGGCTCGCAAGAATGGCAAGACGACACTTATGGCGGGTTGTGCGCTCGCTGCTCTTTTCTTTGATCAGGAAAAAGCTGCCGAGGTTTATTTTGCAGCAACGAAAAAGGATCAGGCTAAAATCGGATTCGACGAAGCGCAAAGGATGGTTTCGATCTCGCCGCAACTCAGGCGACACTTAAGAGCGGGAAAGCACGACATTAAAGCGCCAACGCTCTCAGCGCGATGCACGTACCTAAGCAGCGAGCGCGATACACTTGACGGCCTGAACATACACTTCGCAGGAATTGATGAATACCACGCGCACCCAACCGATGGTGTGGCGAACGTCCTGCGATCAGGTATGCAGGCGCGGCGTAACCCGTTACACCTTACCATTACCACGGCAGGCTTTAACCGTGAATCTCCATGCTACGAAATGCAAAAGACGTGCAAGGAAATACTCGACGGAGTGAAGCACGACGATGCACAATTTGCGTTGATCTATGAGCTGGACGAAGATGACGATTGGACGGACTCCAGCACATGGATAAAGGCTAACCCATCGTTGGGCGTGGCGCTACGCCCGCAGCTATTGGAGTCACAGTTACAGCAAGCCATTAACCTAGGCGGATCGCGCGAGGTAGAATTTAAAACCAAGCACCTAAATAAATGGGTGACCGCTTCAAAGACTTGGATACAGGACGAGATATGGAGCGCAAACGAACGGCAGGAGGATTTGACGGGGCGGATCTGTTGGGGTGGGTTGGACCTTGCAAGCGTTTCCGATATGACGGCGCTGGTAATGGTGTACCCTGACGGCGACGGCTACCATGTGCGCGGGCATTACTTCATGCCCAGCGATACCATTGACAACATACTGGACCGCGACCCGTCGCATATTTATCGCACTTTTTTAGATCTTCCAAACTTCCACATAACAGATGGAAACGTAACGGACTACGCGGCAATCCGCCGGCTGGTCAGTGGGGTGATGAACCGCCCCGACGGTCAGGAGGTAGACGCCACTAGTTTGATGCATAACTACCAAATAGAAAAGATTGCATTCGACAGATACAACAGCACGCAGATTGCAATCGACCTAGTGGACGACGGCGTGCCGCTGACTCCATTCGGTCAGGGCTTTGTGTCTATGTCGTCACCCACCAAACAACTGGAGGTGCTAGTAAGGACGGGCAAGGTTTGGCACGATGGCGATCCGGTCCTGCGTTGGGCGCTTGGAAACGTCGAGTTAAAAATGGATCCGGCGGGCAACATAAAAGCCGACAAACAAAAGAGCGGCGGCAAGATTGATCCAATTGTTGCCATGGTCATGGGCATAGGCGAACACATGAAGACGCCACAGGAGACAGAGCAGAATTTCGATATAATATCATTGTAGTAAATTGCAAGCCATATGGCAACACTTCGCGACAGATTAAATGCGCTTTTGAGGTATCGCGTAGGTAAGTACGATTCTCAGACCTTGGCGAATGACCTAGGCATTTACGGCACTACGGTCAGCGGTGCGAACATAAACGAGAATACAGCGCTAACCATTTCCACGGTTTATGCTTGCGTGTACAAGATTGCCAGCACGTTGGCCAGTTTAGATCTTGAGGTATACGAGCGCACAGGCCGCGAGATAGAACCCGCGAATGTGCATCCAGCTTATGACGTTATCAAATACAAGCCCAACGAATACCAAACGGCTTTCGACTTTTGGGAAACCATTATAAGCAATGCAGTAATTAACGGCGTAGGCTATGCACTGATTGAGCGCGATGGCCGTGGGTACGTTACAAGTTTGGTGTGCTTAGATATTTACGACGTAGACCGCAAGACCGTGAATGGCCAAATGGTTTACAGCGTTCGAAACGTGGGTATCGTGCAGGCGGAGAATATGCTGGAGATTTGCAACCTTCAAAGGAAGTCGCCGATCCGTTTGCACCGTGAGAATTTAGGACTAGCGAAAGCAGCCGAGGACTTTGGCGCGGAATACTTTGGAAGCGGTGGGCAAATGACGGGGATATTATCCAGCGACCAGCCTTTGAAAAAGGAGCAGATGGATATAATTCAAGGCAGTTGGAACAAGGCCGCACAACAGGCCGGCACGAAACTGCTGCCGTTTGGATTTAAGTATTCACGAATAAGCATTAGCCCGGACGAGGCGCAATTTATCGAAACGCGTAAATTTCAAGCGGAGGAGATATGCCGCATTTTTAGCGTGCCTCCTACATTGGTACAGCTCGAAAGCCAAACAACATACAACAACGTCGAACAGCAGAACTTGCAATTTGCACGGCACACCATTGCACCATGGGCCAAGCGCATCGAGCAGGAAATTGATCGCAAGCTAATCCAGTCACGCGAGCGCCCACAGATATACAGCAAGTTTAATTTGAACGATTTATACCGTGGCGATATGCAGAGCCGTGCAGACTTCTACACGAAGATGCTCAACAACGGCGTGCTGAGTATTAACGAAGTACGGGGCAAGGAAGAGCTAAACCCAACGGCCGGAGGCGATACGCATACCGTTGCAGTTAATCAAATTGCACTGGATAGGCTAGGCGCTTATTCGGATAAAGTTTCAGAAACACAGAACAATGGAGAATAAAGATGACAAGCGCACCGATGAGCTGCGCAGCCAGTACGGTGAGAACGTAGAACTGCGAACGGCAGAAGTGCGGGCCGCTGGCGATGATGCTTTGGTAGTCGAAGGCTATGCAAGTAATTTTGAAGTAGAGTATGATCTTGGTTACTTCAAAGAAACCGTAGCACGTGGCGCATTCGATGGCGTCATGGAAGACGACGTTAGATTTTTGCTTAACCATACCGGCGCACCGTTGGCACGAACTACGAACGGCACGCTGGAACTGAGCGTAGACGATCAAGGTTTGAAGTATCGCGCGGCACTTGCCGACACGCAGGACGGGCGCGATCTTTACAAGCTGATTAAGCGCGGCGATATATCACAAAGTTCTTTTGCCTTTACAATCGAGGCGGACGAATGGAGCGAAGACCGCAGCACGCGAACCATTACCAAGGTGGGCAGGTTATTAGATACCTCGGCAGTAACATACCCAGCCAGCCCGACGGCTTCAGTATACGCGCGTAACATGGCAGCGGCGGCGCAGGAAGTGGAGGAATTAAAGGAAGAACAGGTAGCAGCAGAACCGGAAACGGAAGAACGCGCAGAACCTGCAACGATAAAAACAGAACCGCGTAACTTTACGCAAAACATTACTAAGATGACTTTAAACGATTTGAAAGGCCAGCGCAATGCGAACTACGAAGAATTCGTAGCCATTGGCCAAAAGGCGGACAGCGAAGGCCGCGTTATGACAGAAGCAGAACAAGAACGATGCGACAAGCTTGACGGCATGATGCAGGACTTGGACGTTAAGATTAAGCACAAAACACGTGAGCAGGATATGGTTGCACGAATGGCGCAGAGCGGTACAGCTGGCGCATCCGAGCAGCGCGAAGTTGAGCGCGTGAACGGTTCTTTTTCCCTAAGCCGTGCAGTCGCTGCCGTTGCAAACGGTCGCAACTTGGAAGGTGCAGAAGCAGAGTGGGCAAGTGAGGCAAGCAAGGAAGCACGAAGCCAAGGACTTCAGATGGCTGGACAGATTGCAATTCCTTCAATTGCTTTGCGTGCTGGAGGTCCTGACGACTTCCAAGCAGGAAGCGGCGACGGTTCAGGATTTGTTCCAACTGTTGTACCTGCTGCGATTGAAGCACTGCGAGCGCCAACCGTATTGGAAGGACTCGGAACAACAGTAATTCGAAATGCCACAGGTAACTTGCAGTTTCCACGTGTAAGCGCGAAGGCCGCAGGTACAGGAGCGACAGAAGTAGAGGGAGATTCAGCTTCAGGCATGGAAATGGATAGCCTGACTTTGTCGCCGCAGCGTGTTGCAGCTAACACTAAGTACAGCAAGCAACTTGTATTGCAGGGCGGTGCAGAGGTAGATGCTTTGATTGCTAACGAGTTGGCCGCGGCTATGAACGCTTACGTAGATACAACAGCCTTTGCCGCTATCATGGCATCGACTGCTGTGAATCAGGTTATAACAGCTGACGCCGCTTTAGATGCTGCAATTGTTAACGACATGGAAACCGCTGTGCTTGAAGACGGTGGAAATCTTGCAGGCGCTGCATACGTTATGAGTCCGAAAGCGTACGCGCTTTCCAAGGCTTTGGCACAGGTTGCAAGCGTCAACGCACTATGGGAAAACGGCCAGTTCAATATGTACCGTGGGGTAGCTACTCCATACTTGGTGAACTCTGTACTAGATGCAGCCGTAGGCGGTTCAACAGTTGGCGGAAATATGATTTTCGGAAACTTCGCACAGGGCGGAATCTTGGCTTACTTCGGTGGCATTGATTTGCTAGTTGACCCTTACAGCGATGCAGGTACTGCACAGATTGCTTTGCACGTGAACCGATTCTTCGATTTCGATTTGCGACAGCCGCAAGCGTTGGCAACAGCTACGAAGTTGAGCGCCTAATTTGGTTGGGTTATTTGTTTGGAAAGGAGGGGCTTCGGCCCCTCTTTTTTTTGTCCGTATTTTAGCGACATGATGACCGTAGAAATAACAGGCACGCCCGACCTCGACAGCATTATAACCGTGGCACAGCTTAAAGAACATTTGAGAGTGGATCACACAGACGAGGATACACTTATAGAAGCTTACCGAGATGCAGCCATTGCGTGGGTTGAGGATTATTGCAATACGCGGCTCGGTGACGTGACCGCCGTGGGATACATTGATTTTTTTTACAACGTCCGCCTGCCTATCGGTCCGGTCAACTCCATTGCTTCAGTGCAGTACAAGGACACGGCGAACGCCACGCAGACGCTGGCGACAGCTAAGTGGTGGGCCGATATAAAGACTAAAGCCGCGCGGATCACATTCGACAGCGTGCCGGATCTTTATGACGACACATTTAACGCGGTGCAGGTAAACATGAATGTAGGATACGCAGAGGCCGATATACCAAAGCCTTTCATTACCGCGATCCGTTGGATGGTGGCGCACCTGTACGAGCAGCGGCAGCCAGTTGTAGCCGGTACAATTGCCACTACCTTACCGCTTGGCCTTTACGCTATCTTAAACCCTTACCGCGTTATTACTTCAGTATGAGGATAGGACAGAGCGACAGACGAATCGAGGTGCAGAACTACACTACCAGCACCAACGCCTACGGTGAGCGCGTGCCGTCATGGTCTACGTTGGTAACCGTATGGGCTGAACTGATGAAGGCCGGCGAAGGTATGGCCGAAAAGCTTACCGGCGATCAGGATATGCCGGTGCAGCGGCTACGGTTTAAGATCCGCAGCAGCACGGACACGCGGGCAATAAATCCAGCGGACCGCGTTATCTACAACAGCAACACGTACACCATACAAGGCATTGAGGAAGTTGGGCGCAATGACCAGCTTATTCTACTTTGCGAAATAACGGGAACACATGGCACAGGGAGCACTTGAGCAGAAAGGAGGTAAGGTTGGCTTTGAAGGAATCGGCGCAGACATTAAGCCGCTGATGAAACAATTTGAGCAACTACGTAAACAGGTCAGCGATCAGAATGTGCAGAAACGTATCCATCGCGCAGTCGGCAAGATTTACAAAGATGAGATGCTGAACAACATTGTCGACGCGCGTGAAACTATTCGAATCCGTCGAGGTGGTAAAGGTGGCTTTGATATTAAGGCGGGTACGCTGCGCCGATCCATTAAGGTTTGGCAAATTGACAAACAGCACAGTACCTTTTGGGTGGGGCCGCGCGTAGGAAGGAAAGCACCGAAAGACGCTGATGCATGGTTTGCTAACATCGTCGAAGGTGATGACCAGTTCATAAAAGGCAACAACAGAAACAAAGGCGTATTTGCTCGATCGATTGCAAACAAGCGGGGCGAGGCATTGACGAAGATGCGTAAGAAATACGAGTTTCAAATTCGCAAAGCAGCGAAAGCAAAAGGAAAAAAGAAATGAATGCAGGAATAGCCGCGTACGTAATACTGACGCAAAACACAGACGTCACCGACATTGTTGGCGTCAAGGTATTTCCAGAGGTAGCCGAGCAGGAAACCGCCACGCCGTTTATTGTTTACCAGTTGCAGAGCGTTGCACCTGAGGACACGCACGACGGGCCGAGTAAGCTGGACGAAGTACGGTTCGAATTCCTTTGCTATGCCGATACGTATGCACTGGCTGCTGATCTCGGCGACAAAGTGCGCGGTGCATTGGATCGTGTAAGCGGTACCTACAACGGCGTGAACGTGGAGAGCGTACAATTCAATGACGTGGACATAGACACCATTGACGCGCCGCGCCGCTTTGCTCAAGTGCTAACGTTTACCTTTCGGATCAAGCGCGACGATTTTGAGATAGCGCAGGGCACACCGGTAACGGGTGCAAAGATTGGCGATTTGTATGACGTAGATGTAACCGGCGTAACGGACGGGCAGGTATTAGCTTATGATGCAGCTGTACAGGAATGGCAACCGGCAGACGACGCGGGCGGCGTGACTCAGTTGGGGCAATTGACCGACGTGCAATTTGGACAGGGCGGGCCGGAAACGGGCGAGCTTCTAAAGTACGACGGCAGCGAATGGACGAATGACAGCCTAGTAAAAAGCGAAGTGGGGTTGGGCAATGTGGACAACACCAGTGACGCGGACAAACCTGTAAGCACGGCCACGCAAACGGCACTAAGCGCCAAGGCAAACAGCGCAGACTTTAGCAACGTCGACAATACCAGCGACGCGGATAAGCCAGTAAGTACAGCCACGCAGACAGCGCTTAATGCGAAGGCAGATACAAGCGCCGTACCTACGGATTTAAACGACCTGAGCGACGTTACAATAGTCGGCACGCCGTCAGCAAATCAGGCGCTTATATACGACGCCACAGCGAACGCATTCAAATCGCAGGTGAGTTATACCAACCGTTTTGAAGATGAGGTTGAAACGGGAAAAGATATGCCTACGATATTTGCCGAACGTGCTTACTCGGTAAAGTCGGAGGGCGACGGCATTTTCATCGACGCCGAAAGCGACACGCCAGCGGCGGGCAAAGTAATCGTGCGGAAGATTTACCACAAGACGGGATTCATTACAGACGCGGACGTTATTGGTGACTATACTTTGATCCACACCTTTGCGGACAATACAGCGTACGCGGATACGGTTGCCACGTTTGACGGCTTCGAAGATGGCGCAACGTATGGCGTGCCGCCGTTTACGTTACTCCAAACGTGGGAGGAGGTAACAGCCGCACCCGCGTTCACGGGCTTGCTAAACGAGACGTATGGCAGCGGAGCGGAGGCAGCATATTCAACGCGAAGGCTCAACGGCAACGTAACGGACTGCATGGTGATTCGCAGGGCATCGGATAGCACGACCACAACAATCGGCTTTGACGGTTCAGGCAACATCGACGAGAGCGCTATAAATACCTTCTGCACGGGTACGACCTGCACGGTCTATCAATGGCTTGACCAATCAGGAAACGGGAACACAGCGACAGCACCGAGCACGGGAGCAGAGCCGACGATTTACACGGGGGGCGCGTTGGTGAAGGAGAATGGGAAGTTGGCGTTGGAGTTTTTTAATGACCGTTTAGACGCTTTATTTAGCTCAAAAACCCTAACCACCCAAAGTAGCTTTTCCGTTGCGAGCATAGTTATAGGTTCGCGTTATGACAGATTATTCACGCAAATGTTAGGGGCAAATACGGACGTACCTTCTTATATTCCGATGGTAAGAGATAATTTAAATAATGTAATTTCTAGCTATGTGGGAAGCTTTGTAAGCCCGCTCACTTTTACTTATGGGACTCCATTTTTATTCAATTCCATACACAGCGGCTCAACTTTAACCAATTACCTAAACGGTAGTTCGGGCGCGTCTGTTAACAATACATTGTCCGAAACGATTGATAGATACGTTATTGGCGCAAGACCTGACGCGATAGACAACGAGTTGAATGGTACTGTGCAAGAGTTAATTATTTACGACTCCGACAAATCAGGCACAGACCAAACATCCATTGAAGAAAACATCGGCGACTACTTCACCCAAAACACGCCACTGCTCGACACGTACACGGGAGCAGCTGCTTGCTATTCTTTGCGACTGATGCGCACGGCTTACACAGGTGACGCGGTAGAGGTTTACAACGGGAGCAGCTACGCGGATATCGGCTTCAATGTATTCGGTGAGTTGGATACGGTTGCACTGGCTGCGCACTGCGGAAGCAATGACGGGTTTGTATCGAAGTGGTACGACCAAGCAGGCTCGAATGACGCGGCGCAAACGACTACCGCGAATATGCCTAAGATTTACGACGGCACTACGGGCGTGGTGACGGACACTCAAAATAAACCAGTTCTGAGTTTTTCAGGTGGTCAGCAATTATTAACGGGAACAATGACTGCAGCCAGCCAGCCAGTAACGGCAATAAGTTTTGTGGATACAACAAATTCCCCTGCTCAAGCGGGATGGTTTTACAGCCTTGGGCAGTCACAATATGCAGCCATACAAGATAATGGGTCACAAACAAGAATGTACGCTGGCTCATCTTTTGTGTCAGGTGGTGGGGGAGCAAATACAAGAAGATTAGATTTTTCACTTTTCGATGGTGCAAACTCAGAAATATACCTGAATAGCGTTTCCCGTTTGACGGGAAATCCAGGAACTAATGGAATAACCTCGTTTCGTATTGGCGGCTTGAATAACTCTAACTTTAACGGCTTTTTTGGAGAGCTGATAGCGTATCCCTCCGACCAATCTAGCAACCGAACAAACATCGAAGACAACATTAACACCTTCTATTCAATCTACTGATGAACGGATATATCATAGTACTACCAACGGACACGCAGACAAGCGAAGCACGGGCAAAGCAAATAACCCGCGAGCTGTACAACATCAGCCGCCCCGTTCTCATACAAGCAGAGTGGGAAGTAGATTCTGCCGTGTTTGGTATCGTGGTACACCCTGACGGAGTACAGAACGCTTTGCAAGTGGACACCGAGTATCTTATAAACGTACACCCAGCGGCAACGCTAGAACGCCTTGTTGCGTGCTTCCCTGAGCTTTCGAATGATGAGCGTTATTCCCTCAGCAGTTACGTTCAAGTGAATCAAAAGTTCCCGTTTGGGCATATCGTACCGAGCGATACAACGATCCGAACACAGGAATACATGGATGAAAACGGATGGTTTCCAGATCAACCTGAAATTGATTAACTTGCACCCATGAAGGTCACAATTCAAAAGGCGTGCAAGCTACGCGGTAACAACTGGAAGAAAGGCGCAACGCCGTCAGTCACTTCTGACTTTGCCGCAGAACTTAAAGCAAAGGGATACCTCGACGCCCCAAAGAAAAAAACGGACTCAGATAATAACGAATTAACAGAAGAATAAAATGGCCATTTTTAACGGTACAGAACTAGGAGTTTACATTGATAGCACGCTGATCGCAGCGGCCACAGATTGCTCGATTTCCTTAAACATGGAAACGATTGACATCACTACAAAGGACAGCGCGGGATTCCGTGAGCTGCTCGGTGGTGTAAAGTCTGGATCAATCAGCGTCAGCGGTTTGATTGATTACAACGACAGTGCAAACAAAGACGTTTCCGATCTGTTTACAGCCTTGAACAATCGCACGGCTTTGGCTTTAAAGTTTGCAAAAGCTACTCCAGTCGTTGGAGAAGATTTCAATTATAGCGCCAACGGTTTTATCACTAGCCTTGAGCAGTCAGGTGGCACAGAAGATACAGCAACCTATTCAGCTACTTTCGAATTGACTGGCGCAATTACACAGACAGCTGAATGATTGAAGTAAACGGCACGGAGTACCCAGTGCGGTACAGCATGAAGGCGCTGAAGAAGTTTGAGCGTAAAACAAAAGTGAATGTGTTCAGCCTATCCGATCCGTCAAAGCTGAGCGCAGACGCTTGCGCCTTTCTTTGCTTCGTCGGCGTTGAATGTGGATGCAGCTTTGAAGGTCAGGAATTCGATATGGATTTGATGACGTTCGAAGATCACATCACGCTGGAACACGTCACCCAATGCTTTGACGCACTCGGCGAATATAGCAGCGAAAAAAAAGCATAGACGGCACAGACAAGCCGATAGGCTGGCCGGATATAATACGGATGGGGATGGGCATATTGCGCCTATCCCCTTCTGCGTTTTGGTCAATGACATTCGGCGAGGTCAGCCTAGCACTTGACGCCAACCGTGAGAGCGAAGAGATACGTGAGCGGATGGAGTGGGAGCGCACGCGGTGGCTCGGTTCTATGATCATGCAGCCTCACCTAAAAAAAGGGCGTAAATTGCAGCCAAAGGACCTAATGCAATTTCCATGGGAGAAACCAAAGGCCAAGGCCGGTAAGCTTAACAAGGAAGAACTTAGGCAGCGAATACTAGAAAGAGACCAATGGCAAAGCTGAACGATTTAATCGTAACGATAGGAGCGCAAACAAAGCAATTTGATAAGGCGCTTGGCTCATCTATGAAAAAGATGCAGCGCTTTGGTATGAACACCAAGAAGCTCGGCAAGTCTATGACCATGGGGCTGACCGCACCGATTGCGGCGCTTGGCTTTACAGCGGTGAAAGCATTCGACCAGCAAGCCAAAGCTATTGCACAGGTCGAGGCGGGTTTGAAGTCCACCGGTTCAACCGTTGGATATACTTCTAAGCAGTTGCAGCAGATGGCCAGCGACCTGCAAACGAAAACGATATTCGGGGATGAAGAAATACTAAAGGATGCAACCTCGCAGCTGCTGACGTTTACCAACATTGCCGGCGATCAGTTTGCCCGCACGCAGTCCGTTGCTTTGGATCTTGCCACGCGTTTAGATGGCGATCTAAAAAGCGCATCCATTCAATTGGGTAAAGCGTTGAATGATCCAATCGCAAACCTGAGCGCGTTGAGCCGGTCGGGTATTCAGTTCAGCGAAGACCAAAAGCAAGTAATTAAAAGCTTGACCGAATCCGGTAGGCTTGCCGAGGCTCAAACCGTTATACTTGACGAGCTAGAAAAGCAATACGGAGGATCCGCAGAGGCAGCAGCGAAGGCGGGCACGGGTGGACTAAAGCAACTGGCAAATTCATTTGGTGATTTGCAAGAGGAATTTGGTAAGATTATAATGGAGTTTCTGCCGCCGGTCATTGACGGCCTTAAGAATATGCTGGCGACATTCCAAAACCTCAGCCCAGAGGTTAAGAGATTCATGGTAATCGGTGCAGGTATTGCGGCCGCACTTGGCCCGTTGCTTATCATACTGCCGTCACTAATACAGGGCTTTATGGCATTGCTTTCGCCTATTGGTTTGGTCATTGCTGCCGTCGTCGGTTTGGGTATTGCGATCGTAACCTTTGCCGATGAGATAGCGCCATACATTACCGACGTCATTAACTACTTTATAACGCTTTACAATGAGTCCAGCCTTTTGCGTGGCATCATTGGCGGGATCAAGGGCACGGTGCAAGTGGTGTTTGATTTCTTCCTGTTCGCTGTGGATGCGGTCATTGGCGCATTTCAAGACCTTGGCGCAATCATTAGCGCGGTTCTTAGCGGTGACCTATCAAACATAGGCGACGCCATCAGCAACGCATTCACCAACGCGGCGGATCGTATGGCTACGTTTGGCGCAAAGGCAGCCGAGGACTTTACAACGGCAGTCAACACAGAGCTTGAGCGTGAGCCGCTGGAGTTGGTTACAAAGGAAAGCGTAGCCAACGCGTTAAGTACATTGGGCGGCTTGACTAATTTAATACCGTCAGCCATTAGCGGCGGCGGCGGCGGTGCAGGTGCTACGGTAACACCAACACAAACGGAAACCGTGACCGTTCGGGCTGATCTAGAATTCGAAGACATTGAATTTATAGACGATGCAGATCTTGACGAAGAGGATATTGATAAGGTCATTGAACGGACGAACCTGGTAAAGAACCAAATTAACAGCATTGCCGGAAGCATGGCCAACTTCATTGATAGCACATTTAAAAGCATCATAGCAGGAACGGCAACATTTGAGGAAGTCATGCGCGATATAATTAAGCAGATGTTGATCCAACTGGCTTCGCTCATTGCTCAATTCGCCATTCTATCCGTGCTTATGCCCGGCAGTAGTTTAGTAAAGGGCGGACTCGGTAAGTTTATAGGCGGCGGCTTTGGTATTCCACAGATGGCCAGCGGTGGCATTGTCAGCGGGCCGGTCATTGCGCAGGTGGGTGAGTATTCAGGCGCACAGCATAACCCTGAAGTAATTGCGCCGCTGGATAAATTGCAAAGCATGATAGGCGGGCAAAGCGTACAGGTGACCGGCAAGATTTCAGGCCGTGATATACTGCTAACAAGTGAGCGCAATGCAATCGACCGAAACCGAGTAAGGGGATTCTGATGGCTGATCCAATTCGACTATACGCAGAATTTACCGATGACCTGGGCACGGACTACCGGGTGAATATCCATGATGAAGATTTCACCGGCACGGCGGGCACGTTTAAGCTCGGTGCCGATGGCTTCGTATTGACATACACCGGCAACAATGAAGACCGGATGCAGGGCGTTATAGGTAGTGAGTTGACATTTACGCTGACAGAAGAAACCAGCATACATACAACCTTCATGGACCTGCTCACCACGACACCCGAACAACGCTTTTCGGTGAGCGTGTACAAAGATCCGGACGGGGTAAATAGTCCGTATTGGTTTGGGGTATTGTATCCGGAGCAGGTCACACGGCCATACGATTACCAGCCGATCCAGAACACCCTAACAGCAGCCGACGACCTTGGTAATTTGCAATATATTAAGCACGATTCGACAGGCGGCGGAGATGTGCCGACGCTGCTGCTGATATGTTTGAACCGCACACGGGCGACCCACTTGTGGAGTACGGACAACTTTCTTTATTACCTCAATGACTTTAAGGCGGTAGATTACACGGGAAGCAACCAGCTGATTGACACGGGCATTTCAAATTTGTCGCTAGGCAACCCAGACAGCAACGGAGTCAATCAATACTATTCAACCTTTGAGATACTCGAAAGCCTGACCATGGTATTTAACGCGCGGTTATTTCAGAGTGACGGCGTTTGGTGGTTTTTGCCTTTGGGCGCGCAGCAGGCGAGTACTACCCTAACCGTTGAAGGCAAACAAAAAGACGGCACGGATATAACACAGGACAGCTTTAACGCAGCGCGTGCATTTGATTCGACACTGGAGCGGCTACGCGGATACCAGTATAGCGGCCTTGCACCATTAAAAGAGGTTCGACGCACGCGCAAATACAATGGCAACTATCCGCTCATATACGATAACCTTTATACCGAAACCGAATTTGGCAACACGTTAGAGGATACAGATATAGACTACTTGCAGGACACAGAGTTTTTAATCACTGGCACATTCAATTATGAGTATGCTGGCGACGGCGTAGCTACCGGCGACGACCTTGTGGCGCGTGTGATGCTTCGCTTCCTTGTTAAGGTTGGCACGCAGTACCTGCAACGGGATGCACAGTTTACGGAAACGACTTTAGATTTTCAGCTCGGTGCGTTGGATGACGGCGTACTCGAATACACTTCGCACGTTTACAGTACTCCACAATGGACGGCAACGCCCGAATATTATGAAGTCGTTAGCTACGTATTCAACAGGAACGAAGGCGGTGAAATTACCATGCCCATTGTGATCAATACGCCAGCGCTACCAAGTGACCAAACCGGCATGGATTTAACTGTTACCATTGTCGGCATCGATGACGATGGCGCATTCGATAGTAACCTAGTAAGCACTTCGGCAGCAGATTTTAAAATTTCGGTATTGCGTGCTGACCTCCTGGGCAATAATGCGCTAGGCGATGAGGTTGTTTTTACAGCTACCAACAGCGACACGGCCCGCGCCGAAATTGATCAAGGCGTGTGCTTGTTTGGTGACGGTGAAACACAGAACGCTGATGGGGTTATTCGCGTGAACGTGGGCTTCAATGCCGTACCGGTAACCCAATGGCAAAGTTTAAACTACACAGGCACAGGCGTAGGCATTAACCGTTTAGGAGTGCAAGAGATATTAGCAGGCCAGCGGATCAGCACACCGATACAACGCGGCTCAGTATATGGAAGTGATTTAAAGATGTGGCAAGTGCTGGACGACACAGCTGGCGACTTTGCATTATTTCAATTTACATTCACAGCGCGATCCGTTGAAACTGAGCTAGAGGCGTTTCTAGTTGCGCGGGATGCTTCGACCGTTACGACGGCCATAGGCGACGCTATCGACGTGGTTGACCCGATAACCCACAATCCTAGCCTAGGCGTGACAGGTGCAACGGAGGCGCTAAATAGGACGCTGCTGATTGGTGAAGACAGTTACGGCTCGCGCGTGCAGTATAGAACCGCTACCGTGACGAATCGAACAGGCACAACGTACAACGTGCGGCCGATTGATTACATGATCATGAACACATGGACAGGCGGTAACGGTGCAAGCATTATTTATTTGCCGCTGGTTGCAGATAACGAAGGGCGCAGCATTCAGTTCCATAGCGATGGCACAATAGCGGCAAATCAATACGTAAGCCTGCGACCGAATACAGGGGATTCAGGCGTAACTATCGACGGCGCAACGTCCTACGATTTCAATCGTGCTTATGATGGCATTACTATCTTGTGCCATAATTCGAATTGGTATATCATACAGAAAAAGGAAAAGTGATGGAATGGGAATTTGTTGCAATGGTTGCGCCGGTGGTGGCTGGTTTGGTAGGTGTATGGGTGAACCTCAACAGCACGGTGGCACGCCTCAAAAGCCGCGTGATCCAGCTGGAGATTGACAGCAACGAGATAAAGAGCGACATGAAAGAACTGCTGGCATCCGTCCACAAAATCGAGTTAATGCTTGCAAAACTGCAAAAATGATTTGGATTATATTAGCGACGGTATTGGTAAACGCAACGTATAAGGCGCGCGAGTATGGCCGTGCGGACGTTGCTGATATTATAATCTTTGTTGCAGCCTGTTCGATGATATGGAACTGAGGTATTTTAGATACGAAGAATTCGATTGCAAGTGCAAGAAATGCCGCGCTCATTCTGACGGCCTTGGTATTGACGTGATGGATTTGGATTTTTTGTTGATGCTAGACGACGCACGCCACAAAGCGGGCGTGAGCTTTGTTATAACGTCGGGCGTTCGGTGCAGCTCTCACAACCGAGCTGTTGGAGGGAAAAAAAGCAGTTCACATTTAAAAGGCTTGGCGGCTGATATTAGCTGCCCAGATGAACGCACACGGGGTTATATCCTGGGCGCACTTTATGACGCGGGATTCAACCGCATAGGCATAGGCCGCACCTTTATCCATGTGGACGACGATGACGGAAAAACGGAGGACGTAGTTTGGTTATATGATTAACACGATACGCCCGCGAGTCACAGCCCAGCAAAAGAAAGCGCTGGATTTCCTACGCAACAAAGAGCGGCGTATTCTGGTCATTGGTGATCTGCATTGCCCCTTTGAGAAAGAAGGATATTTTGAGTTTTGCCTTGAAACCTACGATAAGTACGCGTGCAATCAAGTAACCTTCATCGGTGACCTCGTCGACTCGCACGCCACCAGCAGGCACGAAACTGATCCGGACGGAGAAAGCGCAAAGACGGAACTGGAGCGTGCAATTGAAGACCTGCAAAAATGGCGGATAGCATTTCCCGTGGCCGATTGCATTATCGGAAATCATGACCGCGTAGTAATGCGCAGGGCGTTCAGTTCATCCATTCCCAGCGTTTGGATTAAGTCATTCAACGAAGTGTTGGGTACGTCTTGGAACTGGACAGAGCGCATAGAGTACGATGGCGTGCAGTACGTGCATGGCGAAGGCGGAACAGCCCGCACAAAGGCAAAGAACGACCTACAAAGCACGGTGCAGGGGCATATACACACACAGGCTTATGTGGAATGGATGGTTGGCAATCGAACTAAGTTATTTGGTATGCAAGTAGGTTGCGGCCTCGACCGCGAAACGTACGCGGCGGCATATGCCAAGCACTATAAAAAGCAGGCAATAGGTTGCGGCGTGGTAATTGGTGGGCATACTGCGATCAATTGCCTAATGCCGCTTTGACCCTTTTGCGTACATTTGAACCATGTTAGAACTTGCAAAAATGTATTGGTCTGAGATTGCACTGGCGATCTTGACAGCAGCGGGCACAGTTACCGCACTTACCGAAACGGAAAAGGACGATAAAATCGTAGACGTATTAAAGCGGATCATTAACGCGATTGTTCTAGGACGTACAAAGCGGCGGAATAAGTCGTAGATTTGTCACGGTTTAGAATTGTGGGATTTATCCCTGTTAAAAAAATGAAGGGGCCTCCAAACGTGGGGGCCTTTTTTTGTGCCCAATAAAAAAGATGCAGAAAGTTGCACAGATGCAGAAAGTTGCATTATATTCGCCTTATGAACAACGAACAAAACACCAACGCCATGACAAACGCACAGGATTTTACAAACATCTACGGAGAGAATATAAGCTTTATCCCATTTTTTCACAACGCTTGCAACGTGTGGAGAGTTTCAAGGAATGTAAACAGCGAGCTTGATGAGGTTTACGAGAATAAAGGATTCAACAGCCTTGAGAGCTGTCAAGCTGCGTGCCAAACGTTATTGAATAGGCAGAAGTAAACCCAATGCCCTGCCTTCGGGCGGGGCTTTATTTTTTTACCATGTGGCGCGAAGGATACGACTACCCAGCAGACGACGAAGACGAAGGCCGCGACTACTACGAAGAGGCCGACGAACAACACGACAAACAACAAGATCAAACCCTAGACCAATGAAAAGACCTATTTGCGTGCGCAGCAGCGTACAAGTAACAGCCCCGCAGTCATTCAACCAGTGGCAGCAAGACCTAGCCGAGGAACGCGAGTTTATTCGCCTGATTGACAAAATGAAGATGCACCTTAAGCAAAACCGAGAACGATGAATATCGAAACAATACAAGTCAGCTCCTGCCGTGGCGCATTCTCTCGCGATACGCGAATGGTTTACCTCATCGAATGGCTCGAACACGTGCGACCGGATGTGATGCTTAACGACTTTAATAAGAAACAACTGCCTGCGATTATGCCGCACGGTGTATTTTACAACCGAAGGCAGGATTCGATCCTAACGCATAGCGGGCTAGTGCAGATTGACATAGACGGCAAGCACCAAAGCGCTGGATTTAATCCGGAGAACGTGGTGCGCGATATGGAAGCCGCGCCGTACGTGGTGGCTGGTGGCATTAGCTGCATGGGCGAAGGCGTTTATATGCTGGTCGCAGTTGACGGCATAAACGAAACCAATCACCGAGAGAAAGCCAGCCGCGTCATGGATCTAATTGAGGAACAATTTAACGTGGTGGTAGATGTGCCCGTGTCAAACAACCTTAGCAGCTTGCGATTCGCATCCGGATATGCGCCATTCATCAATTACGACGTTACACCTTTAACCTTTGAGCAATGAATAACACCGACGAATTAAGGGCGCTATCGGCAAAATACGATATGCATCCGGATCACTTCCACAAAGATCCGCGCGGCTTTGTCATTATGACGCGCCGAGGCGTCGAACACTTACAAGCCAAAATAAAGGCCGAGGTTCGATTTTCTACCGTGCCGGAATACTCAGACTCCAAAGAGGGAAAATACTGCATTAAAGCGTACGCAAAATGCGAAATAGGCAAGGTAGAAACGTATGGCGAGGCGAGCAAAGCAAATAACCGAAATGCGTACCCGATTGCCATGGCGGAAAAACGCGCCTTATCGCGTGCTATTTTGAAGCTCGCAGGTTTTTACACTGCTGGCGTTTACGGCGAAGACGAAATAGACGAATGAACATACTTGAATTATTTGCAGGTAGCAGATCAATTGGCAAAGCGGCAGAGCGCCAAGGTCATGAGGTTTTTAGCACAGACCTGAATGATTTTGATGGCATCGACTACGTTTGTGATGTATTGATGTTTGACCTCAGTTTTGTGCCGTTTAAGCCCAATGTAGTTTGGGCATCTCCACCGTGTACCGGATTCAGTGTTGCGGCTATTGGGCACCATTGGACTGGTGGCGCTGGCGCGTATATTCCAAAGACGGAAACGGCAAAGCTTGGCATACAATTGCTACGTGAAACGCTGCGAATCATACAGGAAATTAATCCAGCCGTTTGGTTTATTGAGAATCCAAGAGGTCTTATGCGTAAAATGCCGGAGTTGCAAGGAATGCAGCGGCATACGGTGACCTACTGCCAATATGGTGATACGCGCATGAAGCCGACAGATATATGGACGAACTCCAAAACTTGGCAACCTCGACCAATGTGCAAAAATGGCGCACCATGCCATGAAGCCGCACCACGCGGATCGCGCACAGGAACACAGGGGTTAAAAAACAACTATGAGCGCAGCAAAATACCGGCAGACCTTTGTAGTGAAATCATCGCAAGCTTATGAAGCTTGACGATTTCTTTGACGATGTGGAGGCTGACCAAGCCGCTCACGTGGAAGACGTCAAAGACTATGCTTTACTGCTGCTCAGCACGTCCACAATGAAGGACGACGACGACGGCCTAGAGGACGAAATAATAGACACCAACCCAACGCCGAACCGCTGGCGTGAGATATTCGAGCGGTTAAAATTAAACCAGTTGCGGGCAATCGACTTGCCGAACTGGTCACAAACACAATTTACAGAATCTTATCAAATCACCTTTAATTTTAGAAAAATGATCCACACAACCGAGGGCGTTATTAAACGAGTTAACAAACCGATGGAGTTCGCAAGTGGTTTTAGAAAATGCGAAATTCATTTGGAAGTCAAAGACGGCCAGTATACCCAAATTGTGCCGCTGGAGTTTCTTAAAGACATGGTTGACGAAGCAATCTCATTGCATCCCGGTCAAAAAATGCAGGTGGAATACAAAATCCAAACACGGGAATGGCAAAAGACGACCGACGAAGATGGCAACCCATTGCCTGAACCCGGACCGCTGAAAATATTTTGCAGCTTCGTAGTGCGCAATTACAGCATTGAAGACGACACAAAAAAGGAAACCCAACAACCTGCACCCGATGGCCAAAACTTCCCATTTTGAGAGGCTTTATTACTGCGTCAAAGTACCGGCATATAACAGCAGCGTAAAATTCGAAAACTATGGCAGCGCAATCAAATACCTCGACGACCTCGAAAGCAAGGGGATTCGCTACCAATTAAAACCTAGCACAATGAACCTAAGAGAGTTTATACGGCAACAGTGGGAAAGTGATCAGCACGCAGCCGACGACCTGGGCGTGAGCCTGCGAACCATTAAAAACTGGATGGCACTGAATCCAACCGGCATATTGAAGCACAGCACGCAGATCGTCGCCATGCAAAAGGTTGAGCCGTTGGAATTATTTGACGCAGTGGCCGAAACAATTGAGCAGATCAATGAAAAGCGCAAACGGTAGTCGAACCGGAATTTGGATACCGATAGAGATTTGGACGCTAGACCTTGCGCCTATGGATCGTATTCTGTTGGCTGAGGTCGCCAGCTTCGCCGAGAATGGCAAAAAGTGCTTCATGACCAACGCCAAACTAGCCGAGGCGCTCGGCATTAGCGAAGACCGCACACGGAAGATAATTTACAGACTGATCCAAAGCGGCCACCTTAATAGGGGGGTGGTTGCTAACGGACAGGGTGGGTACAAACGGACTTTAGGGTGGGCGCAAACGGCCAGGGGGGTGGGTGCAAACAGCCAGGGGGGTGGGCGCAAACGGACACGTACTAATCAACTTACTAAACAAATTACTAAAACACTACTAAACAAGGGGGAAAATTTTTCGATAGTACTTCCATGGCAGACAGAAGCCTTTACAGCCGCATGGTCTGAGTGGCTGGAGTACAAGAAAACAGATCACCGATTTACCTACAAATCGCCCAAAAGTGAGCAAAGGGCACTAATCCAACTCCAAAATGAGTACACCAACGAAAGCGAAGCAATTGAAGCGATCCACAGAAGTATCGCAAACGGATACAAAGGCCTTGTATTTAAACAGCGCGCAGGCGGCAGAACTAACGCCAGCAGAGCGTCAAACCTTAAAACAGACGTCAACCGCGAACAGCTTGCAGAATTTGCAAGAACTGGACGTATCGCGCCTGACAGTGGCGGCGTGCTTTGAGGGCACAAACGTAAAAACCGCCCTAATAGTCAACGAAAGCGCTACACGGGCGGCGCTGGTCGGTATGATCAGCCGCTGCGTGGAATTCATAGACGCAAACAAGACACTGAACGAGCCGGCGCATATTGCAATGACCGTGAACGAGCTTGTACAGCAATTTCCAGCCTTCACTTTGGAAGATTGGCGGCTGTGCCTGTACATGATGGCAAAAGAAAGCTTTGGACCGTACTACGAGCGCCTTAAATTGGCGCAATTCGTGGATTGCTTTACCAAATACGACCAATTGAAGCAGCCAATCATTCAGACGATCCGCGAGAACGAACGCAAAGACGCGGAGCGGATGCAGCAGGAAGCAATGAGGCATTTACGGCCCGAATACGCCACAGAGGTCAATCCAATAGCGTCTAGGGTACACCCAGCCGATTGGATGGCAGGAGAGAACCGCCTAACGTACACAGAGCGGCAGGAGATGGACGAACGACAAAAACAAGCGCAGAAATGACCGATATAGAAAGATTTTGGCTCGACCTGATGGACGCACGCAGGTACGCCATCACAGAAGTATACGGCGCGGAATGCGCGAGCCGTTACAAGCCGCATCCCATGGAACGCGAATACTTCATAAACAACCGCGGCACCTTCTCAGCGCATCCCAGTGTAACAGAACACACAAAAGCCTTTTGGGTGATGTGCGAAACGCATTATACAACCCAGCGCGAGGCGTACCGCACGAAGCTAAGGGCCAACTGGCACATGGTGCAACAGTCAACCGAATACAAAAACCGCAAGCGAGAGCGTGAACTGCTAAAGGATTACATTAGCGACGCAATCAACGGCAATGGCAAAGAAACCGAAACGTAAGAAATCTGAACGTACCAAAATTATAGCACAATGCGATAAGCTATGGAGCAGATACATTCGCGCAAAATATGCAGATGAACAAGGATATGCCGAATGCTACACGTGCAGAAAGCGCAATCACCTCAGCCGATTATGTGCCGGACACTTTGCGAGTCGAAGACACCTGCAAATGTTTGAAGGCCGCCCATTACGTTACCACGAACAGAACACCCGCGTTCAGTGTTTCGGCTGCAATATTGGGCAACATGGACTGCAATGGGTGTTCGGCGACAGGCTGGAGGGAGAGAAAAGAGGCTTACCGCGATCTATTTTTAAAGCTATACAGGGAGCAACAGCAACAACGGCTGAGCTTAAAGGCACGCTCCATGAACTCCAATTACTACAAACAACCACGCCCGATGATTGGTGGATACAGCAAAAGCGAGAGGATGGAGATAGCCGCACAGCTCAGAGCGTACGCAGATGAGAGGCGTGACCTATACGGCAGCAGGTGGATTAACGTGGTTGCGGATGACGTGCTTGGACTCATTGAACACATTGCCTAATGCCTACGATACCACGCAAGCAGACGCCCGATCCGAGGCGCAAAGGAAGGAAGCGCGACAGGCCACAGGATCACAGGTACTGGACAAATCTTTGGCGTAAGAGCCGGCTGGCCTTTCTTAAGAACAACCCTGAGTGTACAGGATGCGGCGGGCCTGCTAACGTGGTGGATCACGTTATTCCAGTACGTCAAGGGGCCGAGTTCTTTGATGTAAGCAACTGGCAGAGTCTCTGCACACCCTGCCACGCAAGCAAATCAGGGCGCGAGGCCCACGGGGGGTAGCCCCCTGCAAAAACCTCAGCAAAAAGCGCCTGCATCGCCGTAGTATCCATGGCGAAATATTTCATTTTTTTCTTTGGGTTTTGGCGCTACCTTTGAGCATGGACGTACTGACAAAGACGCAAAAGCTTGAATACAAGCGCATAAAAAACGCACTGCGCAGCGCTCGACACATTGGCGA
>Ga0206125_10001948_pt1 | contig 22780 bp, 25 predicted proteins | sample Helgoland_Spring_4_FD_148598 | JGI IMG/M metagenome (GOLD analysis project Ga0206125, IMG submission 148598) | Pelagic subsurface seawater microbial communities from Kabeltonne, Helgoland, North Sea - Helgoland_Spring_Bloom_20160331_1 | ecosystem: Environmental > Aquatic > Marine > Epipelagic ... | reverse complement strand
TCCCTCTTCCTAAAACAGAATCAACTAGGGTTACTAGTAGGTGATTTACCATGAGCGTGAATATACGCTGAGGAATTTAGATATCCAAGTCTTTGGTAAAGAATTTTCCTAAAATGTTATCATTATAGTATTCACCAGGTTTTTCTAATACTTCTAGCTGGAAAAGATATTTGGTTTCTAAATAAGTAAGATGTTTCTTGTTGAAACCTACCTCAATAATTTGTTTACTCAAATCCTCCAGCGTAACTTCACCTTCAGTTATTTGGTTTTTGAGATGTTTATTAGACCCATAATATTTCTTCCAATCACTTTCTTTTTGAATGATTCTAAAAGATTTTTTCCTCCCACGACCACTTTGCTCTGCTAATTCCGCTTTAGTGAGTTTTTTCTTTTGGTTGTGGTATAAAACCTTTTTTCCAATATATTTTTTACCCTCAGGGGTAATCACTTTATATACAAACCCAAATGTGTTAGGAGGAAATTGTGATATGTCTGTAATTTCTTTTTCATTATATAACCAATTCATCTATCTAGATTTATTAATATTGTTGTGTCTGTCGTTTGTGAAGTAGGTAGGGGTTGAGATAATTTTCCTACGGCTAATAAATTTTGTTCTTCATCATAAAGTCCTACTGTTGTAACAAAAGGTGAAAAATCTGAACCTGTTACAAAATCTGAATATTGGGAGCTTCCTGAAAGTAAAATTCCATCTTGCCCTCTTAAAGGAGTAGATAGTAAACTAGGATTTAAAGAATAATTAAATTCATTAGCTCTTATAGTACATTTATATTGAGTTTCAAAAATAGTAAGTGAAGATTGCCATTGAGGGTTAGTAAAACTATTAATACCTCCTGACCCACTTTCAGTATAAATTATTAATCCAGCACCATATATTATATTACCTACTTTAATAGAACCACTTAATAAATTTCCTTGCCCATCATCCGACATAGTATTATCAGAGTAACTTGAAGGCATAATATATTCTCCAAATTGAGTAGAAGGGATAGATAAAACTGATATTTCATCATTGTTTCCTATTGGAAAACTTCTTAATTCATCAATAGATTGGATATCATTTAAATAGTTAGTAGTATAAAAAGGACCAGTTATAGTACCATCGGGGTTAAAACTAGCAGTAGCTGCTTTTGAAATTTGCCCATTACTTCCTGAAAGATAATTTGAGTAGTAAAGCTGTTTTATGGAATTATAAACTAAAGCTTCACTACCTGTTCCTATATACCCCCCATTTAAAGGGTAAGATTCGTTTTTCCCATCTACTACAAAAACAGAACTAGTATTATAACCAGGAGGAGTTCCTGAATAAGAAAATTCTTTATGAACTATAAACGGAGTTACAATTACGTCTGTACTGTTGAGGGTTTTTAAATAACTCATTCATTAGAAATCTAGCTTAACTCTGATAAGGGCTTCCTTAGTAAAATCTTTAGCAAGAGGTTTACTTAATTTAGCAACTGCTACTAATTCATTATTAACATTGTACATTCCTACAGTAGTTAAATAAGTTTGAGGTGCGTTAATAAAATCATTATAAAGTACTTGTCCTGTAGAACCTGAAATAAATGATGGATTTTCGGAATAATTAAATTCACTATTTCTTGCTCTTACAAAAACATAATCAGAAGTTATATTTTCTTGGCTATTTAATGTAAAATTACTTGAAGCTGAAATAGCAGTAAATAATTTTTCATTATTATTATCCGCCGTATCTGAGGTATATAAAGTTCCTAATGCTGCTCCCCCATTTGCTGCGGGTAAATCTAAAGCAGAAGCATTTAATAAAATAGTCCCTATATCTGGGAGAAATAAACCGTAAGACCCTGATATAGTCATCCCATTAGTATCAGCACCTGTAGGTTTAAAAGCATTTGCACTACCTCCTGAACCTGATACTATTTGGAATACTCTACCTGCTTCATTATAAACTACAGTAGAAACATCTTTACTGTTATCCGTAAGTTGAATTTCATTAGAACCACTAATTCTTAAATCTAATGTTCCAGGAAATATACTTCCTTTATAATTTGCTCTTTCAACTGCAATAGCATAAAAACTTTGCTGTATAGGAGTTACTCCTCCAAAAATAAATTGATTATTTTCATCACCCAAAACAATATTTTGCCATTGTCCAAATACTGTAGAAGTATAAGACTTACCATTAATTCCTGCATCATATAAAACAGACCCAGATCCATTAGAATCACCAAAAGCAATATTAAATTGGACTGCGGCACCAGTTTCTGTAGATCCTGTTTGGAATACATCCAAATAATAATTACCACTCACCCCAGCTTCTTGAACTGATGATGTATAAAATTCTGTTAGAGTTGGAATATTACCTGCCCAAGCTCCTGCAGTTATGCTATCAGCACTAATTAAAAAGTCGTCTGGTTCGAATGCTTTAAATGACATTATGCGTTAGTTTGTGTTATTCTTACGGGGATAGAAATTCTAGCTCCACTATCTCTACCTACAATTTGTAAAGTAGTACTTATTTGACTATTAGATCCAAATAGAGTATTTACGGTAGTGGCCGTTAAATTAATTGTTGTTCCTACAACTGTACTAGAAACATTAGTTCCTAAAGTTTCAGTTTGATTTAATGCTTGGGCTGCTTCTGTTTGAATACCAACACCATTGAAAGTATTTAATACTCTAACATCAGCAATAGTAGCTGTGTAACCGTTAGCTTCAAATACTTGGTTATTACCTAAGTAATTTAAAGTTTGTGGTGTAATTGCTAATGAAGCACCTTGTTTTAGAGTAACTTGAGAAAAACCTAAGTCTAATACAGGCATTTTAGCTGTACCTCTAGGTAAAGTTACTAATTTATATCTTAAATTTTGAGTAGTCTCAGGAAATGCTTCTAATAAAGGCATATTTTCTAAAGCTTGCCCATAAAAAGCACTTCCTGAAGGATGGGTTGGATTATATAAAGTATAATCAATTTCATCATCCGAAAGAGCAAATTGAGTAATTTGAAAGGATCCATCCCCTCTTGCTAAAAGTTCTCTACCTTTGTTTGTTAAGATAGCATCTACTGTTACTACCGAATTATTTAAATATCCCATTAGTTTTAATTATATGTAATAAATATGTGGCAATTTAACTTCATAACAAACCTTCGTTTGATATTTGTTGTTGAATACTTTTTAAATTATCTTTTAAATTTTGAGTTTTGTATTGAGGAAAAATATATCCTTTAAAAGGGTTCTCGGGGTCTCCTATAACTGAGTTTTTAGGTACGTTTAGAAAAATTGATTTAGGTTCGCTACTATCAATTCTATATAAAATAAAATTATCTAATATAGTACTATCAGGAACTTGTCTATTCAATTTCAATTTTAATAAACCATCAGATGCTTCTGAGGGGGTTATAACTTCATAGATAGTAAAAACTTTCCCAGGATCATATTCAAATCTTATTTTATCTCCTGCTTGAGGTGTAAATATATCATCAATAGGATCTAATCCATAGTTTGCAAATGCAATTACTTGTGTTCCTGAATTAGTTAATTGTATATTACCATAATTTTGAGATACATAAGATGAACCTGTTAACCATGTTATAACAGTATCACTTCCTGTAGCCCAAAACCCTGTAGTAGGAATATTAGGAGTAGGGGAAGGTGAAGAACCTATAACTTCAAAATTTAAACTAACTATGTTAATTTCTTCTTCTGTACTTACTTTTATAAGCATCTGATTAAAAGAAGTAAAATTAGATAAATTTACTTCCATACTCCTTTGCACTCCACTATTGGAAGATATAGTAAACACATCAGTTTGTAATATATTACCTGCAGGAGGTTGTAAACTTACATTTACTGTTGTTGGTTTGGTTGTAGAATTATTATCAATACTGTAAGAAATTCTAAAAGTAATGGAATTTATATCTATAAAATCCGAAGAAGATATAAAATATTTTCCACTTCCAGCATTAAAATTAGTTCCCCCTGGAGGGTTATTAGTTTGGGTCTGGAGTGTATATCCATCAATTGTAGTAGGAGAGCTCTGAGAGAAGGTCTCATTATTTAGAATCATACTTCCTAAAACATTAGGCACAGGGTTTGTAGATGAAGCAGGAGCCCCACCAGGTTCTACAAAAAGTACTGAGGATGTATTAAAACTTGAAGAAGGAATACCTGTTTGGCTGTATAAAATATTTTTTAAAGTTCCTACACCTGTAATTGTGTGTTCTCCTAAAAATTGAGCGTTAATTCCTGTAGCATTATTTACTAATGCATATACTTTCTTACCTATTTCAAAATTTTGAAGGATATTACTATTAGTAACATCATTATCACTAGGATTTGCAACTTCTCCATTAGAGTTTACTAACCATTCTATATTCCATGAACTCTGATCTATAATTTCAGGAGTTGTAGAGGTAATATCTTTAAATAAAAGGAAAAATTCTTGATTCTTTTCAGCAACCGATAACCCCCCTAAAGCCCCATTTACGGGACCTAAAAAATGATTTGCCTGTTCTTGAGCTATTTGCTGTGCTTCAGGTGACGTTGAATATTGTGCCATTATCTATTAAATGTTGGTGATGAAACTTTACTACCGTTATACCTACCATTAGACCATGACTTTTGTGAATAATTGGAATCGGGGATAGGAAATTTAGTAGCTGTACCTGCTTGTATAACACTTATATTAGTAGGAGTAATAGTACCTGTTGAATAATCTATGTCTTGGTATATGTTTGAAAGGCGATTATTAGGAACATTATTAAGTAGTGGTTCGTCTCCTAAAATACTAGCTTGAATATCAGTAATACTAGGATCATTGATAACATTCACAGTAAATGCCTGAGCTCCAACTGCAGGGTTATACCAATTACCTCCATAAGTTTGAGGAGTGGTTTGGATATCAAATATGTTAAAAATTTGCTGAACAAATTCCACAGTAAATTGTAAAGTTGTGGGTGTTCCTCCAATTGTATTAAGTTGGATTATACTTCCTGGGGTTAAAGAAGACCAAAATGAACTTCTATCAACCCCATCAAAATCATTCTTATATACAATAAATCCTGTAGTTTCGGAAAAATTACCTCTTTGTATATTGAACCACCCATCAATATTTTGGTTAGGAGTTTCATCCACATAAACTTCATTATAAGGAGCTATAAATCCTGAATCCACATTTGCAGTTTCTATTACTCGGGTGGGATTTAAATCTCCATTAGTAACTAAAACTTCACTACCACTAAATTCTCCATTATAAAATTCATTTTCATCAGAATTAGTTATAATTTGAGGACCAACAGGTGTATCAATAGTCTTATTATAAACCTGAAGTAAATCTGGAGTAGGAGAGTTGTTTACATAATAAAATTCACTTTGATCTTCTCTATTAACTGGGGTAGTAGCAGAAGGAAAACCTGTATAGGAAGATAAAGTTAAGTAATCATTAGTTATCCATGTACTTAAACTACCTGTAACTTTAAATGCTGCTGATCCTGATTGTAATGTAAGAAGATAGATTTTATCTTTTTTAGCGAATGATGAAGGTAATTGGATTTGAACCGGGGCGGATTGTCCTACAAGAGATGGATTGAAAGCCAAAGTACCACTTATTTGACTTTCTAGAACAGTTGATTCATCCATTGTTTCAACCCATGAATATAAACTAGCAGTATATTGATCCGAAATTCCTAGATCATAATTAAAATATATAAAAGGAGTTATAACAACAGGATTAAATTTATCTATTGCTTCATTTTTTATTTTAAAATAATAATTTGAAAGAGAGGGTATACTTTCAAAAACACCTTTTGCGTCTGAGTAATTGGTTCCAACTTGGGAATTGAGTAAAGGTGTTAAAGTATCATATACTTTATATGATGAAACTTTACTTGTAGGAAAATTATTTTGGGGAGGCATTGATCCCCCATCACCCCCATCTATAAACCCAGACTCTATAGACCCACTATAAACATGCTGTGAAGTTTCTACTTGAGCAGGTTGTTGTCTATTCCTTTCAAGTAAATGTTGTTTAATTACTACACCCGACGCTAATGACGTTCTAGCCGGAATAAAATCTTTAATCATCTTGAAAAGAGAATTATCGAAATATTTAATTAATCGTATGTAATCTGTCCAATTATAATTTGCATAATACTTTTCAAAGTAAGTATCGCGTAATTTATCCAATGGAGGATAAGATGAACCGGACTGCGCGAATAGGGCGGGATCTCCAATATAATCCCCTATATTAAAGTATCCCATGGACGAATTAATGTCGTCATTAATTTCATTTTGTGGAGAAAATGCTACTTCAACATAGTTTACATCTCTAGTATAACTTTCACTTTGTGGGTAGTTTTGTTGAATACTTCTATAAGGTGATAATGTATCTCCGGTTGGGACAACCTCCTCTTCTATCCTAATCTTCTCAGAAATGCGATTTTTAATACCTACTGCGGGTTGATCATAGTAAACATACTCAGTTTGAGGTACATAAGTCATATCAGACTCAATAGTATAATTACTATTACCGCTAAAAGAATTAGTAATATATGAACCTGTTACTTTAGGGTGAATCGAAGTTAAAAGTCCTGTAGAAGTATTTAAGTCACTACCTAAGGGAGCTCTGAATATTAAATTGTCCGCTGATGATGAATAATTAATGCCCTCAATAGAATGGGGGTTCATTACATAATCATGGAATGTAGCTTCACTTATGATGGAAGTATTATAAAATCTTACTTCTTGGAAGGATCCTGTTAATCCATAATAATCAACACCCCCAAGAGAAAGGGGAGAGGAGGTGTTTTTTGGAATAAAAATAGAATTTGACGCAGTCCATCCCAAAAAATCATCAGTAACAATGCTACTAGCAGTATATCCTATTTTAAATCCATCATTACCATTATAAATTGAATTAGCAGTTCTTAAAGTCACTTCTGCATTGGATTCTACACCTTCTCTACTAACTTGAACCCCCCACCAATTTTCATCATAAAAAGGAGCATCTACATGGGTTAATTCATCAGTACCATTCCATAAAGTTAAAGTAGCATAATTATTAGAAGAAGAAGGAATTGAACCTGAATATGAACTGCTTGTATAACCTGATCCAGTATATGCTAAAGTTAGATAAAAACCATTTCCTGTAGAAATAGTTGAATATTCATTACTGCTAGGTAAAATATTAGCAGGTTTGAATCTTAAAAATAAACTTTCAGGATTATCATCTTCTCCATTCCAACCAGAATTTATATTCCAATCTATCTCTACCCTACTAGTAGTAGAAGATCCACTATTAAAAATAGAATAATTAAATTCATTTTGAAAATAATCCCAATCATTAGAATTATCCTTATCTTTCCCTCCAAATTCAGATATTCTTAAAATTGTATCTGGTATGCCAAAGCAATTAATTAATGCTCTTAAACCTTCAACAGTACCTTTTTTCTTAAGTAAATAAGGTAAATTATGGTACAAGCGTTTATAAGTTTCCTTATTTACATTTTCTAATGGAATCGCTTTATTAGAGGCAGTAACATAAGTTTCAATTACTTCGGAACCTGTTGGAGGTAATAAACTACCCGATGCATTTATGCCTAATAAAGCTGAATATAAATCATCTGATGAAAAATTATTTTGGTATAATTTTAGTCCTGCTCCCCTTAAGGCATCTGCTACAAGATCTTTTGAAATTCCAAAATCTAACCTATTATCCGCATTATATCTATCCGTTAAGGTATTAATATAAGAATATAATATATCAAAATGTTGACCTATCATATTTAAAAATAATTCATACCCTTGATTAGCGGGGTCTTCGCTTAAATAAGTAGGAACAGTATTAAATAAATTATCTTGATTTTCGCTATCATATGTAGATGCCGAAAGTAATCTACCTCCGTAATAAGGAGATGCTTCATTGATACTTCCTAACCAATTTAACACTTCAGTACTTCCTGTAGATTGTAAAGTGTAAGGTTGGGTTGAATTGGATTTAGGGTATGCTAAAGCACCTGAAGTATAATATAAGTAATTTTCATATCCATCAAAATTTTGAATTAGAGATGTAATCTGACTTTCATAGTTTTCTTTACTTGAGGAAACTTGTAAAGAACTTGAAGTTGCTCCAGTAATAGTATTTAAAGTTGTAATACTATTATTATAAGATTCTATTTGACCTATTTTATAATAAAAATTTCTTATTCTTTGTTCAATTGAACTGAATTGGATGAAATTATTAAAATTGGTGTAATCTACGTTAACTGTTATCCCCCTTTGATTTAAAATATTTTCTAACTCATTATATGAAGAAGTTAATTGGGTATTTTCTATTAATGAAGTGTAATTTTCCTCCACAGTAGAGTTATTAACTTGATCAGAAAGTTGGTAGTTAAAGTTTGGTCCTTTTATATATTCAATATTATCTTCTATTACAATAGGAATAGGAGGTAAATTTAAATTAAAACCCTGAGTTTCGGCAGTTTCAAAAACTACTTGCAGTTGGGTGTTTAAAGATATTGTAGTAGGTAAAGGTTGATATAATTTTATTAAAATAGTACTAGGTACCGAAGAGTCATCTAATAAAATATTATTAGCTATATAGTAAAAATTACCGATTTTTATATAGAAATCTTTAAATCCATTACTTTCTAACAAAGTTTGAAATTCTTGAACTAAAGAACTAATTTTATCATTTGATAAGTTATTAACAGATAATCTTAATTCGGTTCTATTAGAAGATATTTCTTGTATAAAAAATTTATATAGGTTTGATTCTAAAGCAGTTCTATAAAAATTATAATATACATTAAAATTCCCTATATTATACCCTGCATTTTCTATATCCCGGGTTGGGAATACTATAATAGAAGATATTTGCTCTTCGTTAATAGTATTTTGGTTATTTCTAATACTAAAATTAGAAACTTTTTCACTAGCCAATAATTCCCCTGTAACAGTTTCTACAGAAAAAACTACCTCATCAGTAACAGGATCAAACTCAGAAGTAGAATCTACTACAGGGATAAGTACCTCTTGAGAAGTATTATATTCTTGTTGAGTTGCCCCCTCAGGATTAGTTATTGGTGTTAGTGTTATCATTTTCGGGTAGGGTTAAATCTACTATATTTTGTTGTAAAGTTAAGTTTTCTTCTCTTAATGTTGTTATTTCATTTAATAGAGCTTGTATATCATTAGATGTAGATTGAGAACCTACATATTCTATACTAGATTTAATGAGATATTGGTGAGAATTAATTTCACCTTCTTTAGGTATTTCATAAAATAAATCATTATATAACACAAAAAATTCATCAACACTAATTGGAGTTTCAATTGGAGGAGTAGGGGGAACTAATTCTGTAAATTGATTATCTATAGTATTAAGATATGCAGATTTTTCGTAAATCTTTTTACTTAAACTTAATTCACTTCCTGAGTTATGTGTGTAATTATTATCCATTTATTATTTTAAAGTAATAATTATCTTCTAAAACTAGAACTTCCCCTCCTATCTCAGTTTTAATAAGTATTTCATAATACCTTTCAGGCTCTAAACCATTCATATAAAGCTTAAAATAACTACTCTCACTATCAGCACTAATTTTAGTATAGGTAGTATCAAAATCTATTACAAATTCATTAGTATCTAAATCTTTAACAGCATAATATGAAGATGTAGGAAGATAATAATTTGTAGTATATACTGAAGCAGTCTGGAATATTCTTTGTGGGAATTGGGGTCTAGAGTTTATCCTAAATTTTTCTATACTTCCTCTTCTATAAACTCCTGCATTATTATCTAAGGTAGCTACTAAACGAGAAGTATCAATAATTGTATTAGTAGAAGATCCTGTGTTAAAGGTAAAGTCGTCCCACTTAAATTCTAATTGTGGGGGGTATATAGTGTGAGTATCTATAGAAAAATAATCCACTGTGGTAACATAATTACTATCAGCTATAAATTCATCTTCATTGGATTGTTTTACTATAAAACCATCATTAGGAAATCCTCCTAAACTATTAGAAGAACTATACCAAGTTAAAATTGTATTAGTAACATTAACATTTAAATCTTTATTACTAGAATAATTTAATACTTGAGAAGCAGTCACATTTAAATTTAAATCAGATCCTGTATACCAAGTTCCCCCTCCTATATTAGAACCGCTATAAGAAGCTGTTACATAAGAAGTAAAAGAAGAAGGCCAAGCTTTAACTCCACTACTTGCCCTATAAGTCCACCCTACACCATTTGTTGTTTGAGGATCATTAACATACCTCCCTGTCCCCATATTCCAAGACCCGGATACAGGATAAACTTCTAATGTAGTATCAGAATTTAATCCTGTTACATTAGCTATAAAACATTTTAAATTAGATTGGAAGTTTGATCCACTAATTTTATTATCAATAATATCTTCGATTTCATTAGAAGAAAATTTAATTAAAAATCTACTAACACTAGGTGATAATGTATTATAATAAGTAGAAACACTTAAAATTTCATCTAACCCGGTATTTAATAAAGGAAATTCGGAATAAATAGAAGCATCTTTTTCTGGGAAGATTTTATATATGGCCATTGTTATGATTTTTTATATAGGTAATACTCTGCCCTTAATATCAACATCAGGGAATTTAACTTCAAAAATAGAGGGATCCTGGGAAGGATATAAAACATTATTTTGTGTTGCTCCTATAGTATCATAAGCATATTGTGAATATCCTGAACTGACTCCTGCTTTGTTTATAATTTCTATATTTTTTACATTTTGTACCCCCCTAATTTTATCAGATAATAATAATAAATTATAAAGTTCATTAATAAGGATGGGTTGATTAATTTGCATATTATCTATATTAAAATAAGATTTTAATTGGTTAATACAATCTATTAAGACTTGGTTGCTATTAAAATTAGGTAATACTACTATTTCAAAATTAATTCCTATATTAATTACAAAAGCATCTTTTATTCTAACAGAATCCCCAATCATACGATATTGGGATAGATATGTAGATAAATTTGATTTTAATGTATTAGAAGCATTTATTAATTGGGTATCTTTATTATAAGCAGAAATATATAAATCTAATACACTCTCACTTTCCCCTGGGAGGGTATTATTGAGTTTGGCTTTTTCAATATATGCTTTTGCAATTGAGCCATATTGGGATGGGAGGCTATAAGTTCTTATTAAATAGTCTTCTGGGGTTACGTTTCTTAATTGGGATGCATAACTAGCCATTGAATTTTTTCTTAAATCTTCAATAGTATCACCATTACCTCCTCCTGTTGCAACATTAGGGTTAGTTACTTGAAGTGAATTAAATGTTGATGTAGCTAAAATATCATTATCTAAAGTATTATTTGCAAAAACCACATTATTAGTATCTATAAAAGTTAAAGTATTAGCAGAAACATTAGATGTTACTCCTCCTCCTGTTAAGTACCTTACTGTTAAAGTAGTATTAGAAGGTGCTACCCCATAAGTTTTAGTAAAAATAAAATTATTAGGTGAATAAGCAGTTGTTAATTTATTTTGGGTAAAAGGTAACCCAATCCCAACATTATTAGGGTTAGGTATAATTTGCTCATCATAATCATTCACAGTACCCGCACCAAACTGAATTTGAAGAGTAGTATTATTATCTAATGCGTTATTACCAATAAATCTTGAAACAAATCTATTAGGGACTTTTTTTAATCTTAAAAGAGAAGAAACTAAAGAAGAATCACCTTCAGTATTAGGATCAGGGCCATAAGGATTAATATTCTGTATAGTTTCAAATATAGTTTCCTGGGCTAGATAATCAACTTCACTCCAAATATTTCCATCACTATCCGTTATATCTAAAATAGATAGTATTTGAGGGGCTGTAATATTGTAAGTAGAAAATCTTTCAGGAGCACCCGCTGTAAATGTGGTAGTATTAATTGTTGCTGAAAAGACAGGAACAGTTTTAGTTAATAAAAAAGAAGTAGGTTGATCACCTAAGATTTGATAGACAGATACTGTAGTAGGGTCTAAAGAACTTGATTGGCTAAAGTCAACTCGATTTTGGGTTAAAAAAGGTGTAGTATTTTGAGAATTATTAACAGGAGTATTCTCATCTATTACTAAAGAATACCGAAAATCAGGAACATTTTCACCTGATGAAGCATCAAATATTGCTGGGACAGTTTGAAATATGTTTAAATTAGTAATAGCTGCTGTAGAAACTGAAGGTTTATATCCAGCCATATAAGCTAAATCATATAAATTATTAGTTTGTTTAGCATATTGGATAAAATTTTCCTGGATCTGACTATCAGTATAGAAAGCCATAACATCCCCTACATAAGAAGCCATTTCAATAAACATCATCCCCGGAGATGATGGGCTAAAATCAGTAACCGTAGTAGGGAAATAAGTTTTAGCAAAGTCAATTAGACTAGCCCTCATCTCAGAAAAATTCCTATTGATGTATTGGATATTTCTATTAACTCCGTTATTATCGGTTATTAAATTATATGGCATTATAAAGGTATGTTAAATTCTACTTCTTCATTTAAGCTTGAAAATACTGAATAGAATATTTGAGACGTTATTGTATGATTATCAAAATCAGGGATTACTGAAACTTTTTTTAACTTTATAACTGGGAAGAAAGATTGAATATCTTCTTCTATACTTTTTTGGATAACTTCAATTAGTGAAGGATCATTAGGTTCAAAAACTAAATCATTAATAATACTTCCAAAGCTAGGATTAAATACTCTTTCTCCCTTTCTAGTTAGAAAATAATTAATTAAATTATATTTAATCTGTAAAGCAGTAGTATAATTAGTAGCAAAAACAGGATCATTCCCATTCGATGCTCCATTTTGAAAGGGGATAGATAATCCAATCCCAACATCGGGATTTTGATCAAATGCTGCTATGTTACCTACCTTTATAGCCATTATTTACTCATTAGATTCATTATCTGATCCATTCCAAGATCTCCTTGTGGTAAATCCCCACCAGGCATTGCTCCTTGTGGGTTGAACCTATTTACGTTTTGAGAATTAAATTGTGCTGCTGTTTCTCCTAAAATATTGGCATATTCTGCTCTTTTATCTTCCCTTACAGGTTGAGGTGGTGTAGAAACAGGAGAAGAAGACACATTCCCATTCATAATTTGTTTAGGAGCACGAACTGCTTCTAATAATACTTCTTTTAATTCTTCTTGTATGGCCTCTTTAACGGCCTCTTTAATTAAAGATTTTAATACTTGTGATTTCATTGTTTATAAATATTTACTTAATAAGCTTTTAAATCATCTCTATCAATAACAAATTTTAACTCATTAATCATAACCTGGTCAACAGGGGTAAATGAGAGTTCGGTTTGAATTAATATGATTCCTGATGAGTTTTTTCCTACTGCTCTTCTTCTATCAACTGTAGGGGAATAAGGGACTATTTCTATTTCTAGAATAAATCCCTGATAAAGGGATAAATTTGGTGATTGTTCTGCCTGATCTTGGGTGGCAGCTATTGTTATTAAATCCTCGGATATAGGGGAGAGAACTAAATTGGGGTTATCTGAAATATTACTCCCTCCATTGCTGCTATCCCCCCCATTACTAATGCAATCTCCTATTAAAGCATCCAATATTGATATTAATGATAAAAATTTAGATATGTAGAAACTAATTAAAGCTATAGGAACCGCAATCCCATTTATAGCGTCCGCTATAGGTGTAATTTTAGAATTCCCTTCTATATCAAACGTTTTTTCAGCAATAAGAGCATCAAAATCATTTAAAGCAGCAGGAACAGCACCTGGTAGACCCACAGGGATTAATTTGGCGGCTACAGAGGCTCCAATCCTTGCTATTTTTAAACCTTTTATTATGCCTACAAGGGTATTAATTCCTGTAGAAGCTTTAGTTATTGTAGTAGATATTGTATCTATAGTTTCTGCTATGGAATTAGCTTGTTCTACTATATTATTTCTAATCTTTATTAACTTTTCTACCTCAGGGGGGCATTTATCTGTAACTTCTGAGAGTTGTTGTTGTGCTAATGATGTAGCTTGTGCTATAGCTTGCCTTTCAACTTCATCTTTGATCTTTCTTTCTAAGGTAGGAATCATCTTCTCAGCAAAAGTCATTGCTTTATTAGTAACTATAGTTCCTAATACTGCTAATCCCTGTTCTTTAGATTCAATAGGAATAGCATTTTGAATAATATTTTCTTCAATTTTAGCCATTAGATAGTTTTACTTATTTTAGATTTAGTCTTAGTCTCTAAATCAGCTTTTAATTTAACTAAAGTACCAATTAAAGGGGTAGTAGAAGCTTTTAAGGGAGCTAAATATGGAGAAGGATTAGTATTAAATGTAGTCATCCACTTCCTTAATTCATCAACTAACTCCGATAATAATTCTATAGTAGCATCCCCTTTTAATAGAGGCTCCGTAGCATCCTTACTTCCTAAAAGTATATTAGGAGAGTTTACTATAAAAGTATTTTTACTATCTATATTAACTGAATCTTGTGAATTTAAATTTATAGATTTAGCAGAACCTAATAAAACACTATCTTCTTTAGCATTTAATACTATTCTATTAGAGTTTAATATAACTTGGGGAGATGAATAATCACCAATTGCCTCGGGAGAGATGTTGTATGATTTATAGTTAAATATATTAGGCTGTAATCCAATTTGTTGTGTGGAAGTTAAATATATAGAAGCGCTATCTTCATTTATATTTTCTTCAATTGTAGTCCACCCTTCATTAGTTACAATACCTTGTCCATTCCTTATTTTAGTAATAGGGTATTCACCATTACTACTCCCAAATCTTAATGAATTCCCAAACCTTCCTTCTAAAATATAATCTCCCTCAAAAGGTTGTAAGGGATTTATATTAGTTTGTTCTATAAAAGTTTTTCCTAAATCTATTTGAGTTCCCTCATTATTTACCCTTCTTACACTCCCTGCTGATGTTTGTTCATAATCTTTTTGTTGGGAAGGTGCCAATTCTGAAATCCCAGGGATGGCGTTATGGTGCTGACTTCCCCAAATATTTGTAGGGGGGAGATAATATAATTTTGTTGAATTGGAATTTGTTTCTAACTCATTATTAGGAAGAGATAACAAAACAACAATTTCATTTAATAATGGATATTGTTTTATATTAGGAAATAAAGGATAAGCAATTATTGTAGAATTTTCATCCGAAAGTTGGGTTACATTTTCAACAAAAACTAACCCTATAGAAGACCACCCCCCAAATTCTTCAAATTTAGGGTGAGCATCATTTAAAATAATATCCTTTACTCTACTAGAAAAGATTTGTTGAGAAACAGGTAATTTAGGAATACTTTTACTATTAATAACCCCTTGGGAAAGCCCTGATATGCCATAATTTAAATTAGGCATTACTTTTTATCGTCCTTAAATTTTTTTACTTCTTCTAATAACTGATATTTCTCATCCTCTGTCATCCCAAAATTACCATCATCATTTCCTTCATTATTTACTGCACGTTGGATGATAGTAGCCATTTTGATGAGTTGCTCATCATTTTTAACAGATATTTCAAGATATTCTTTAAGTAAAGGAACTACTAAAGTAGCATCCCCAATATCTTGAATTAAAGGTTTTAGCTCGGATATAAGAGTGGAAATTTGTTCTTCCTTTTTCTTTTGATTTAAGTAAATTTCTTCCAATATATCGGAAAATTTTTTCTTACCAAATATTTTTTTATCGAGCTGTCCCATATTTATTCTTTATTTATAAATATGACTCACTCTTAAATTTTGTATAACCATTTTGTTTATAAAAAATATAATTCTTTTTATAAATTTCTCCTAATTTAGTAGCTACCTTAGTAATTTGAGGGGTTTTAGCTTCAACCATCTCTCTTATATAAATGTAAAGTGCTTTTTTATTAAAAATATCTAAATTTTCTCTTGAAGCAAATATAGATAAAATAGCATCTGCTATTTGAGCATCTTTATGTTTTGGGAATAAATCCGTAAGAATTGTATTACAATATTTTATATATTCATCCATAAAAAGTGAATCATTATCTTTTTCCATAGGATCATAGTCTAAATCATATGAATAGTTTAAATTATGATATAATTCATCTACTGGGGCTTTGTCAATTCTTTTTTTATAGTTTTTAGTATTTTGTATAATTAAATATCTCTTTGCAATCGTACCAAAGTATGAAAATGCTTTTGCTCCCCGTGTAGGATCAAATAAATGAATTTTACTTAATAAAAATGTTATCACCTCATGTTGAAGATGCTCTATATTATCTACTTCTGTGTAGTAAAATTTAAAGGTATGAATTATATTCTCGGTGAGTTTAAAAAACCCATAGTGGATACCTTTACGATATATTTCACTCCTTTCTTCGGGATCAGAAGAGCTATTGTATCTAACAATAGCGTCTTCTGTTTCTTGAGTAAAATATTGGTTTTTTGTTTTCTTCTTCCTTTTTCTAGGGGGTAATGTGCTCATAATTTATCTATCCTAAAGTTAGATAGAACCCTCTGGATTTCTTTAATTTGTTCGTACATAAATCCAACTTCATCATCGTTTTTAAATATGCCTCGCTCATCAATTTTTTTCATCTTTTCATCCGAAAATTCTATAATTTTACTAAATTGGTCAAGGTATGTTATATATCCTGCCAATATGTCTTCTTGCTTTTCATTTTTGCGTAAAAGATTAATGGTAGTAAACGCTAAGGCTACAACCAATACACTTAATACACTAATTACTACTGTTTCTATCATAGCTTATCAAATAAATCTTTAAGACCTTTACTTTCAAGTTGGGAAAGTGCTTTATCTTTTGTGGATTTTCTAGCTTCTTTCGTCAATGTAAAATTTTCTGCCTGGGTAGGCACGGAATTTTTAAATTTAGGTAACCACTCACGTTCAAATTCGATACGAGCTGCCATTAAATCGGCCTGATGTAGGATAAATGGTAAAGAAGTTCGTGGTTTTTGTTCGGGCATAAATGCCTTAAGATACTTACTATTAGCTTCATCATATAAACCGTCATGAGTTTGAATTGCTAACATCTCATTAAAGGTATACTGGATACCATGTGACTGAAGCATAAATAAGCCTCGATCGGGAACTGAAGCAAATGGGACTTGTTTATTAAACATGTAATCCTCCCCTAATTTGTCTTTCCTCCACTTATCAGTTTGAGGGATATAAGATTCATGTTCTTCATTCCCCATCTTACCAAGATCATGGTTAATAGCAGAAAAAACAAGTTCTTCATTAGTAAAAGTAGACATATCTGCTCCTTCTTCTTCCCATAATTTGGATTGTTTAAGAGCACATCGAACTACTCGATTAACATGTTCAACATATCCTCCTGGGAATGAATTATGATATTCTTTTTTATGAGCAGCTGGCATTATCATAATGCGGTCCTCATATTTTTTATAAAATTCAATAAGTTTATTTTTTCTATCACCTGTAATGTGATCTGTAATATTCTTGCAGAATTCTTCCCAATTAGCTTGAATTTGTTCGGCTGTAAGCATTATACCCGGTTTTGTTCGTTTGGAGTCATAGGTTCCCGATTTACGGTTGCCTTAATATCTTCAACTAATTCCTCACACTCTACTTTGGCTTTATCTATTTCTTGTTTATTTCCTCTTCCATTATGGAATTCAATATGCTTTAATTTAGCTTCGAGATTTTCGAGCTTTTTCTGGATGTGTTGTCTAAAATACATTTTTAAGTGGTTTAAAACTGAAGTTACGAATTAAGATTTGGGGAATCAAGTAGTTTTTTAAGAAAAGCACACTTTTCATATTCTTCTTGCTCCTCAAAATACTGCATTGATGTATTCAATGCCTTCTTTAAATTTTTATATGATTCTTCTTTATTAGAAATATCTTCTAATATGTGTTGGGAATACGGATCATTAAGATCAAATTTATTAACATATTCCCATGCTCTATTAAATAACATGTAACGGCCTGCTTTTTCTACACCGTCTACATCAAAGGAAGGATCAGCTTCCTTAAACATTTTAACTAAACCCTTTTGATAAGAAAGATTATTATTAATGAGTTTAGAAAACATCCCAATAAAATATCTAGGATGATTTTCATCTAACATCTTTTTAACAAAATCAGGAGTTGGGATATCTACCCCATCATCTTCTTTATCAGAATTAAATGCTCCAAAAATTTTGTTAATGTCCATATCATTTATAAATATAGTTGATTTCAAGATCTCCTATAGTAGTATTATAAGTCCAATAATTTTTCATGCTACATCCCATTCTATAGCAGCCATCAAATAAGCAGACCCAGTATCTATATTAGGATTCTCCTTTAAAATCGCTATTGCTTCAGCCCTTACTTCATTTCTTAGCTCATAATCATCAGCTTTAGATAGAATCATTTGAACTACATCTTTTGTTTTCATTGTATATGGATTTGTATTTTTAGGCATTTAGTAAAATTAAATTAAAAGTAGGGGGAGGTTAACATCCTCCCCCTCCAATCAACATGGCATTGCTCTTATGCTGCGAATTCTTTCGCTACCTCAAAGAGCTCTTGGTTTACTTTCAAATCCTGCTTAAAGTTCTTAATCTCACGAGCTTTACGCATTTTAGCACCGGAAACGTAATCAAAATCTCCTGTAACTACACGCTCTTGTACGAGGTTAAACACACTCCACAAATCATCTCCTGCATCTTCCTTACGCACTGGGGTAAGAAACTCATCAAGATCAATCTTATAAAGCTGGTCAACCTTCTGGTTTTCTTGAACTTTAAATCGTGTCTCAAGTGCTTTACGAGCCAAATCATACTTTTGATTTTTATCAAGTGTAGTGGCTTTAAACTTATTCATACTATCAACTGTAAGAGGCAACTTATCTACCATCTCACTAATAGTTTCACGCAAAGTATTAAAATCATAACCCATGTGGCGGATTTTCATTGAACCGAACTCTTCATCGGCAATTACCAATCCATTTGAACAAACCAATCGATACATTCCTGCTTGGAACGTGAATGAATTTTTACCATCATGGGAATTAGTCATGATGATTTGAGGCCAAACATTATCACCATCTTTTCCTTCAACCATCAAATCTGGATGGCGGAAAACCATCATGTGTTTTTGGAAACCTGCTGTTGCTGTTTTTCGAGCTGCAACTTGTTTCGCTTCAATAACCCCCCAACCTAGCTTACGCATATCATCAATTACTTGATTGGTTGGAATGTGTGTGTAGTGCTTTGAAACTTCACTACTAGCACTCTCAGAAAATGCAACTGGGCAAACCTCTTTAATTTGCTCGTCGTTCAAGAATTGAACATCTTTTACAGTCGCTGAAAACATTAAATCACTCATAACTAAAAATTTAAATTACAGCTGCGATTCGCCCGCAACCTTACCCCGTAAATATACGAACGATCTCCGGTGGAGCCAAATTTTAATATGACTTTAATATGACGCCCCTTCTTAAGGGGTAATAGCTAAATCTACACCTAGTAATGAACCGGAAGCTGTTGCATCTCCTAAACTAAATATTTGGGCATTAGGAGCTGAAAATTGCATTTGCTCTTTAGCTATAGTAGCAGTAGGAGTAAAAGCAAAAGTAGCAGTAGCATTAGGATCAATTATAAAAGCAGCATTAGTAGATCCACTCACTACAGTACAATTAACTAATGTTGATATAGAGGCAGAAGGGAATAATGTTTTATAAACAAATTTAGCCCCATCCCAATATCGGGTTCCTTCCATAGCAAAATATGCAGTAGAAGAATTATTATTTGCTAAAGTAAAAGTATATGCTTGAGCAGTTAAATCAGCAGAAGATGTTTGAAAACTTCTTAATTGTAATCTTGTATAGGATGTTGCCATAATAATAAATATCCAAAAAACCTAACTTAACACCACTCCCCCTCCTATATCTCCGTATATACTTTACTCACTACCACGAGTTGTTCTTACGATCGAAGGCCGCTTTTTAGATATTACGGTTTTTTGCTCACTATGGGGAAGAGGTTGCGTTGTGGGGCGAATAATGCGAGTATAGCGAGGATAATAATAAATAGATTGAACATTTGGGTAATAATCCCTATCTATAGCATATGAGTTTTTTTGTGGTATATCGCAATCATAATCAATCCCATACATCTCATCACATTGCATGTTTGATGTGGTACTACACGATGTAATACACAATATAACCATTATAATAACCGATATACGCATCTACTTTAATTTAAATATTATTTCTTCACCTTGATCATCAATAAACATTTCTGCTTTAGGAAATGCTTTTGAAATAAACGCCTTATACAACCTATGCCGACCAGTATCCTCGATTTGTTCACTACCTTTTTTATTAGGAGAGTAAATCAAAAGATTAGGCATATTACTAGAAAATTCTTTTTGTAGGATTTCTTTAATTGTAGACATCAAACGAAACATAAACTTAACATCATTAACCAAACCAAAACTACTATCCCCAGCATGCGAGAAAATAATTTCAATTCCATCTAAAACAGTACCGTTAGGCTCATTTACAAATTCATAAAATTCGGGGCGATCCATTTCCATATCATCAGAGACACGCTCTTTATAAGTAATTCCTTGAAGTTTAATTGGGATTTTTTCATCACCAGTAGGCCCATCAATTATATAACCATCAATTAGATAGCCAAATGAATCACCTCTTTCGAAGTTCTTCTTGTACTCGAATGGCTCGGAAGTTCCTTCACCGACCTCCCTCAAACGTATCTCCGTATATATCTCTTCTAGCGATTTCATTTTAGTATCTTTTGGGGAGTTTTTAAAATCAACAGGATCTACATTATCATAACTAGGGTTTAGTATGACTTTTTCGGCCCATTGAGTACCGTAAGCTTCCCATTGTGATTTCATGGGGGGTGAATCAGTATCGTCTTCGATGGCTTTGATCCATGGTCTTGCTTCTTGGTACATTTTTCCTATTATGCGTACGTCATTGATAATAACAACATCGGGTTGAACGTTATCTCCAACGTACAAAGTCTCGTTTTCTTTAAACATAGAGATGCTATCGGAAGCATCAGGATTCATTACCAGATTAGGGTTGGATTTTTTTACTCCGTAGATAACTGAAACGGCATCGGATCCCATTTTACCTTTAAATTGGATTGCTCCTCTTAAGTCTGAAGAGAATGAGGTAAACCCACGTTCACCCCTGGAAACATAGGTTATATTGGGTTGATTGATGACGAACCCTCGATCCGAAAACATCCGTGTGTGTTTGTACTCTGCATCCCGGATAAGTTTTTGAGCTTGACTTAGAGGCATAGTAGCTCCCCTCCATGCGTAATCTCCTCCGTTAGAAACCCATTCGGTTTCTTCACTTGAAGCAGGTATATAGCCTTGAGCTCGAGGATCTAAAATTTGGGGAAATTTAGATTTCAACGGCACCAAATCTTTTAAATATACTCCTAATTCACCCGATTTATTAGTTCGAAAGTAATTCATTAATAACCCTAATACCTTTTCTTCATCCTCGGTATTAGGTTCGTAATCGGGTGCGTAGAGCTTTTCAATAAAGCCTTTCCATCGTTTTAATAAAACAGCAACTCCACCCCCATCCGCCCATAGTTTATCACCGACATCGAGTCGTTCTTGGATATCCCTATATAATTGTTCGAGCTTCATTTAGAGTTGATGCCATGGTTTGATCCAATTCTCCCAAATAATTCTTTTTATTTTTTTCATTCACCCATGTTAAAGGTTTTTCCACTGGCCAATTTAACATTCGCTTCTCCATTCTCGTCTCTAGTAAACTCGGTTTGTACCCCTTTCGGAACGTAGTATATATTTTCAATCTTAGCAGAAACAACGTTATCATCATCCATCAACTCATAGAATTCATCTTCTGCATTTAATCCACTTATAAAGCCAATAGAATTTTCTTTGCCATCTTTAGTGGTGTAATAAAGTATATACCTAGCCATACTTTCCATTATTTTACCACCTTTACGTAAAATTGATTTCCAATTTGACATATCTGCGGCATCCCATTCACCAACTGGCTTATTATTTAGATAATGTGCTTCTCTTTCAAATTTTTCGAATGCATCGTTTACCTCATCTTGTGATGGTCTTTTCATGCCATCTAATTCTTTACGTATCTTTTCTTCCTCTTTATCCACCTCCATTATATCCTTATATATCTCTTCGAGGGAAGTTTCTTCTCGTATTCCTTTTAAATTAGATTCCTTCATATCTCGTTCTCTATCCATCATGGCTTTGAGCTTCATGAGTTTAGTTTGGTCATCTTTATCTGTTTTTTTAGCACCTAAAGCAACTTTCATAGCATCACCGTAATCCTCCATGGATTTGTCGTCAAATTCGTTAAGTGCTAATGAAGTTCCAACCTCTTTACGTGCTTTTAGTTTCCTGTCGAGGAACTGAATGATAGGTTCTGGATCTTCAAATCTTTTATCACCTGAGCGTGAGTTTAAATAATCTTTATGGATAGGGTTAGAATAGTACGCTTGTTCGGTTCTTCCACTTAAAAATGATTTTGGATTATAGTATACCTTATCAATTATAGCACTTGCAATCTTGTCATTGTCTTTAAGAGAATTGTGGAAAGCAATTGCTTCTCTTTCATCCGTAAAGTGTTTGACATCTCTTCCAATTACATTGCCATCTAATGCGGTATATGTTACTTCGTAGAAATTTTGTGAAGATGATTGGTTTTCTTGAACATCATCAATGTAAGTATCATCGTCTTTTTGA